>Ga0065711_1027028_pt1 | contig 55380 bp, 15 predicted proteins | sample Hoacrofraction12_FD_59098 | JGI IMG/M metagenome (GOLD analysis project Ga0065711, IMG submission 59098) | Hoatzin crop microbial communities from Cojedes, Venezuela - Epithelial fraction 12 v2 (version 2) | ecosystem: Host-associated > Birds > Digestive system > Esophagus > Crop | place... | reverse complement strand
TTCTTTCTTTCTTTCTTTCTTTTCTTTCTTTCTTTCTTTCTTTCTTTCTTTCTTTCTTTCTTTCTTTCTTTCTTTCTTTCTTTCTTTCTTTCTTTCTTTCTTTCTTTCCTTCTTTCCTTCTTTCCTTCTTTCTTTCCTTCTTTCCTTCTTTCTTTCCTTCTTTCCTTCTTTCTTTCCTTCTTTCCTTCTTTCTTTCCTTCTTTCCTTCCTTCTTTCCTCCTTTCCTTCTTTCCTTCTCTCTTTCTTTCCTTCTCTCTTTCTCTCTTTCTCTCTTTCTCTCTTTCTCTTTCTTCTTTCTCTTTCTTTCTCTCTTCCTCCCTTTCTTTCTGTCTTGTCCTTCCTTCCATCCTTCCTTCCTTCCTTCCTGTCTTGCTCCCTCCCTCCCTTCCCTCTTTCTCTTTGCCTCTCTCTCTTTTCTCATCAATATACAGCCACATACATAAACACTGCTGTCTCTCTTAGAGCTTGAACATCAGAATATTTTCTGGGCTTTTTTCCCCACAAAAAATTCCTCCTTTGAGACAAACTGCTTTGATTCAGAAAGTAAAATTTAGCTCATATCTACTATGTGAACCAACCTTTATTACTCCTGCACTAATATGAGATCAACCTAGTTTTTTCCAGAACTGCCACATTAAGGAGTATACTCTAAGTTTGTTCCTAAAGCCAAATATTGTTGACATTACTGGAGAAAGGGACAGAAATATTCATTATAGGCCATTTCGCATCTGAGCAGCCACAGGAGCAGTCAAATGGTGAACATATGCTTTGACATTGTAACTGGAGTATTTGATTTTTGCCCCAAATCTTTGTCGTGATAAGTCAGTTTTGGTTCTTCTGGGGGGGGACAGTCTCTTCCCATGTTAGTAGGGCCAGAACTGGTTCCTTCTTGTTCCATCTGTGTAATGACAGAAGCATTTGGTATCACCCTGGTGTAAGTGTAACCAAGGGATGGTGATGAAGTAGGCTAGGAAAGGGCAAGATCGTTAATATCTCACTGTTTCCACCTCATTCGTGGAATACCACACATGAGATCAAGGCTGAAGTTGTTTTGATGAACAATTGCTTTCCTTCTCAGCCAGCTCTTCTGCTTACCGCCTGACCTGATGAGTTGTCCTGCGGAGCTGGACTTTTATATATACATATATATATATGTCCAGACAGACCAGCTAATCCAGATACCGTGTGACTACACAGTCTGACTTTTTGCTTTGCTGAGGATTTCAGCTGGAGAAAATGATTTATTGCTTGCCAGTTATTTGTTTTTGGGTTGTTTAGCCCTGCAGAGTTTTAGAATTGTCTTCTCTGTAGGCAGTAAGTAAAATGTTGTCATTGGAAGGATGCTTGTGTCAAGGACCACTCAGGAGGAGACACCACTGGCTGGAGTGTCGTTTTGTTAATGACATATTGGAGTAGAAAGGAAGTGGGAATAGTTGTCATTAGAATACTGTGTGACAAATATTCAGTCGTTATCCAGGGAACTGTATCCTGCACTTGCTGGAGCTTAGACTTCACATTGCAAGGCTGCCATTTTTAACAACTTGACATTTTACTCAATCTGTTTTTTCTTAACAAGTTTACCACTGTGTCACGGGGGGAACACAGGAAGCAGTGAAGCTGAAAGAAATACTAGACACTGCCAGAAGGCTTCATGATTTGCTTTTATAATAAAATGGTTCCTTTATTTCTGACATGGTTTTTGCATCATCATGTCTATTACTTTAAAATTTGGCAAGGACTTTTAAGCACAGCCACACAGGCCAGAGCCCTGTGCAAACCAGATGTCCACATAAGCAGCATCCACTTTCCACAGGTGTTTCTGGTCATAGCCAACAACTCTGTCAAGATGGAGCTTGGGGGAATGGTATAGCTGTAAAAGGACTGCAATTTAGGAACATGCCAGCAATTGATACTCAGGTTTTCAGCAGGGCTGTATCTTGCATGGAAACAGAGACAACCAAATATGGTAAAGCAGGCTGGATAAGTGAATTAGAGTAGGCAAGACTGACCACCCACCTTGAATTACTTTCAACTCCTACCCAGCCAGCTGTGCAAAAATTATTCTTTGCAAATATTTTCCTCCAGAAATTTACTTGAGCAGTTCACGCAAGGTCAATTAATAAATGACTTTTTTTCCACTGCTGATGAGATTTTAAAAATGCAAACTACTCTATTAACTATCAGAAGAAGAACAAAACATAAATTTTGATAAAATTTAGAAAGTAAAAAAAAAATAAACCTATTGAAATGTGCCCTACATCCTTAAGCATTTCTAAAGGGAGCCAAAGTTAACAAAACTTTTAGAAATACTTATCCAGCTGGGGAACATTTTTAAGCGAACTAAATAAAATCTTCTGTTTATTTAGACTGAACAGTAATCAAGAACTGGATTTTACTAGACCTCATCATACATATAAGTCACGTTAATGTGAGGTAGGAGGATTAAAATAATCAAAAATTAATTATTTCTGGACGTTTCTTTGTTGTCTTTTACTTAGGTGTGTGTAATATTAGCCATGTTTCTTTAACACCTTAGACCAGCTCCTTGGCTGTATCCCCACCTTTTCCTGACAGGGGAGATGGGTTATGCCTGAAGCACTGTTGCACTTTGACCGTGCTTAGGTAGGTTAATGATATTACAAGATGGCACAAGTTAGAGGAATTGCATGTACTGAAGGCTGACACTTGGAATTTTCCTTCAGCAGGAAACGTCTGTATTTCAAAATCTTATTTCTTTTTGAAATGAGATGAAAAGAACAATTTAAAAAATCCCTTTTCTATGAAACAAAATGACCCAAAAGATGTTATCAGAATGTTTTATTTCTGTGAAACTGAACCTTTCTCTTCCAATTTAAATGTAATATTTTAAGGGAAAAAAAAAACAAACCCAAAGGTTTTGAAGGAAAAATTATCTTTCTTTGTATGGGGGCCATTTTGTCAGATCACTTCTTCACTTCTTCAGTATGCTTTTAAAACAAAATATATTCAATGAGGCTGACACATTCCTGTGGAATTGGTTGAGTTTTGTTTCTCTGGAAGAGTTTCAGCAAGCTGTAGTCATAAAACTGCTTGAATCCACCCAGGCTGCAAATCGGGTCCCTGGGAGAGCTGAGGTTCAGGGGAGTCAATGTAGGACATAAAGCTGTTAAAGTCTTTCCTCATGCTAGATCCTCTCCCAAGGCCAGATACGAGACTTTCACAGGGTTTAAATAAACCATTTTGAACCTCTTCTACTTTGAGGACTCCTAAATATTTTCCGGATGAAGTGGAGATACCTGTTGGCTGAATTTAAGTCTGCTCACTGTAGGCCCGCTCTTGGTAGGTCACCTTTGCAAACCCATCAGGAATGTCACACAAAGGCACAGCGATTTTGAGATAACACAATAAAGCCTTTTGTTTAGGTTATTCAGAGAATCTTAATCAGATAGTGTGCATGTTTACTGAATTATTATGTGTATTGTCTGTTTGGATCCACTCTTCATACCAGCTTCAATCTGCAGGAAATCCTGTGAATGTACAAAAAAGAGGACGATAATGATTCATGTGTCTGCTGTCCTCGTTGCCGTCAGTGTGCTTTTCGTAGCATATTTTTACAATCTGTTCCTGCAATGACTTTCTCCGAATAGCATTTTTTGAACGAGTAGGGGTCTGATCAATAGCTTGAGACATCTGACTTGAGTTGTCATTTAAACGCCTATCTAAACTGATAGTCTGTTCTTTTGTGATCAGCTGTACCATTGTGTTAGCTGCTAGGTATTAGGTATTTTTCTTATCTGCTGGTCCTATTCCCAGATGCCTCTGACCTTGATGTCAGAGCATCTGATCAGTTGGAGATGACATTTAATTCTGTTGGCAGGGAGTGCAAGTTCATCATCATGTGTGTGATGGTAGTCATCTGCAGGAGGTGATGACTGTGGTACCTTGCAGACCAACTGTAGTAAAGAGGGGGAAGACATATAAAAATACATGTAGAGAAGATGTCTGTGGGGAAGAAACAAGATGACCTAACAGGGAAAATCAATTAGTTAACAAGTATGCACAGGGAAAACCCCCCATATTTTCTCTTTTTTTTACTGAAATTAAACTGCTTATTGCTTTTTTCTCTGAGCCAGATGTTTTTTATTTTCATTACAAGTTATGGCATTACCTTTTCCATAGTCAGCGAATGTTACGTGTGCAGAAATTTGGTACAAAACCACATACATACAATATTGTAACGACATTTTAGTCATACTGTGATCTAAATTCACCCTGATATAATTCTGTTGAAGCTAAAACAAAAATTTTCTGATTATCAAGTACAGGAAGAAACTACACTAGTGCAAGCTGTTTTGTTTTTTCATGCTAACCTGTGTTGTGGTTATTGGTTGTTGGTAGTGAATGTTACGGAGTTTGTGATAGTGTCACATTATGCTGTGAAACACATGCTTTCGAAACAGACAGTCCAAAATGTTTTTGCTCTTCTTTTTAAGTTCTTTGTTTCCTTTTAGCTCTGTTCTAAACAAAATGTAGGGCCTAATTCAGAGTCCACAGAACATTTTTGGAATCTTTCTGTGAATTTCATGTTTATCAGACCTCTAGTCCTTCTACAAAAGACTGAAGTCTGTTACTTCTTGTAAACAACTCAGCATGTTGCTACGAAGCAATAAATGGACAAAGAGCAGGAATCTATAGGTGAAATTCTGTTATTTGCAGGATTCCAGGTTAGATGTTAAGAGTCCCATTTGGATGAGATTTCACAAAACTGTGCTAAATCCATAAGTCTTCTGAATTAAATATTTTGGGTTTTGAAAGTTTGGAAAAAATCACAATCTGTTTCCATTCTTCTTAAGCTGCTTATCTAAAGGTTTGTGAGAGAGGAAATGCTTTTTACTGCCTGACGCCTCAAAAATGATCTTGGAAAAGCCCTTTAGGATTCTTTGTAGAATATTAAAACTCTTCTCTAGAAAAAATGTTACTACACGTTACACATTTTTTGGATGTGCAGAAATTTGCTGGTCCACGACTAATATAGAGGCAATTTTTATATCTGATCCAGTGAAAAATTACTGTGGGTTTAGAACCAATTGTCATCAGAAGGGTTGTAATGGAAGTTAATGCTACCTCAGTCAGTTGCTCTGTGGTTATATGTAGTAGCAGTCAAGTCCTCTTGTGGCTAAAAAGCACCCTGTAGCCAGAGGGATTTCCATTTCTTACATATAGTTGACTGTTACTGAGATAAATGCCTATTCCATACTGGTAATTTGAAACATCTAGACATATTAAATGGATTAAGAAACACTCTAGGCTGCATATACACTCATCCACCTAACTATTCCATCTATATTTCAGTGCATACCTCATCACTTTCCTCAATAAGAGGATTTATGGATAAATCTCCTTTAAGACTTGTTTGGATTGGCAGTCTAAACTGACAGCCCTTGGTTTTACTACTTTTTAGCTACTTGATTTTACTTTCTTGGAGTCAGAGTAACAAAGACAAAGCACCTCTTTGAACTAGGGTCTATTTGTCTTGTTTGCCATGATAATGTGTGAACTATTGATAAACATATGTAGGAGCCAAACTCCCTTCTTTTCTAGTTGTCATTTCATCTCCTGTTAATAGTCTCAGGTCTGTATGTCTACCTGCAGCTGGAATGGACATGAACATATATAGGGGTAACATATGTCAGCTGCATCTAGCCAGTTTAAAACTATTGCAAATGTTTGTGTGTCTGCCTTAAGCGTCTAACAAATCAGTTCAACAGAAAAGACTTTTCCCTCCTGCATTTGTATTTTATGGTAGCACTTAGTTTTTTCATCCTAGTGTCTTGCTTATTCTTAGAGGACAATATTATATGTTATAAGAGCTATATTGTTACATAGATTATTGGCCATCTCTGGGCCAATAGTTGTCTTAAGACAACTCTACGTAGCTGTGAACTCTGAGCATTGGGACTTTGATAGCTAACACTGAATAATCAAAGCTCTAGAAAGGAGACGAATTTCTAATTAAAAAAAAAAATTCATTTGGATTCTTTACTGTTTTCTTAAAAGCTGGTTACTATTTTCTTGGAAAAAAATCCAAACCAAAACCGCTTAGTATTTAATGAAAGAGACTCTTGAAAGTTTATTATTGGAATATCATACCTTTACCCGAGGTGCTTTTATGTGGATCTTTGTGGCATGTGAGATCTTGAAAAACCTAGCAAAGCAGAAGTAAGGTCTGATAGAGATCTTTGCATATGTAAGAATTTGTATGTCTTCTAGGTGAATTTGGAACAGATGTTGTTCATTAAATTTATTACCTACCATAAATGATTTGGCGTGAGCTGGTAATTTGAGGGACTCCACAGGTGTGCACTGCTACTAAAATAGTACACTAGTCAGAACTTGTTAGTCATGGTACCCTCCTACAAATCACAGTCTATCCAGTCCCATCCAGCTTTTATAATTTTTTTAAGGTAGTTCTCTGCAAAAGCATGCTACATGGTTTGTGCACACAGTCCTAACAGCTGTGTATGAAATTGTAATTAAACCTTATGATTAGTCTATATACCAGGTTATTTATACATATTCCTTATTAATCTGTGCGCAGAGTACAAGCCATATTTCTTGCCCATGCACATTTCTGTAAGTAGTTCTTTAGTTCTGTATGTTGGTGTAGTTATTTTTTAGTCAGTTTACTGAGAATCAGAAACCCTCAAAGCTCCCGAGCAGCTTTGATTAGCCATTCTCCTTTCAGTTACTGAATTCCTGTGTATTTTTGCCTTCACAGTTTTGAAAAGTTCTACAATTCTGTGTTGATTAGAGCTTCTACCTTTATGAAAATACAGTTGCTCAGTATGACTAGTGTTGCTGTTCGCTAAAATTTGTGGATTCTTAAAGTGATGTTCTTAGACATGCTCCTCCATGTCATATTGCAAATCTTGGATGAATAACTAAATTCTTGCTTTTCTGCTTGAACAAAATTTGAAAGAGAGATCTGAGAAGGCTCAAAAAAATGGCTGTATTTTCTGTGGCATCAAGTAGCCTCTGTAAATATTTACAACCTACTGGAGAAAGGAGAAGGGAGAAATTCTCTCCTTTTGAGCATTGCATAAAACAACTCCCAACAAGCACATGTGAAGGAGAGAGAAGTTTCAACTCTGTAGTCATCTGATGGAGCTGTCGTAGCACAAAGTAAACACCAGGCTTCATTATAGCAATAGGCAGGCAGAAATGAGGTTAAAACTTACCATTTTTTGTCACACTGGGAATGCTGATCTTAGTGCTGTACAAACAGAATATTTCAGTGGAAATACACAGTGCTGAAGGTGATTTATTCTTTGTAAGGCTGACATGGGTCTTAATTTTTCCCAAGTTGTTTAACAATTAGATCAAAGCCTCAGATTCAGGACACCTTATTACCTGCTCTTTGTAAAACAGGCCTGAAGTTGCCATTTACTCTTCAGCTGGAGGTCTAGCAAAATGAAGATTCAGTAATACTTTGTGAGTTTAGCTGTGTGAGATATTAGAACATTTGTTCTCAATAGAGTTGCAATGACCTTTTCAAAGCCCATGTTGCAGTCCATCTGCACACACGGAACACCCCAACCCAAAGAATCACAAGCCTTTCACAGTGCTCTGTGTCAGTTCAATGTGATTTAATACATTCTATTCCAGAATGATCACCTGATTACTCTATCTCCAAGGGCTCAGTAGTTATAGAGGTTAAATGACATTCATATGTAGGGAAATTACTTCAAACTAATGAAATACTTTAGCTGTCAGGTTCTCATTTTTTTTACGTCTTTGAATAGCTTTAATTAGGAAGATTTACTTAAAAATTGCACTCTGTCACGCACTGGGTATACCAGAATGCCTGCAAATATTCTTTGGGCAGCAATCGTTGCTGACAGCACTGTAAGACAGGAGTCCTTTATGTTGGTTGAGATCCTCTACTGGCAGGTGTGAACAAAGCTCTTTTGGCTGCACCAGTTTATACCAGCAAACAGTAATTTTGCTTTGGACGAAGCGGTAATAAACATAGACTCAGAAGAGAGATACATTCACGGAATAAAATTTCAGCACAGTTTCCAGCTTCAAGTCAGTTGGACAAGCCTGAAATGTGGTTTTTTTCTGAGTCTGCTGTATCCTTTTTTGTTTTTGTTTGTTTGTTTGTTTGTTTTTTGTTGTGTTGTGTTTTTAATAAGGGTAACATCTATTGTCTGGAACAGAAGGTTTGAACTAATGCTTGTGCTGAGGGCACATTTAAAAAGCGTCAATGGAGTTTGGGATTATAAATCTTAGAGGAATTCACAAGATCTTCTGCAGCTAAAATCTTGTCTGCTTAGAACTTCCTTCCTCCTCTTTATCTGCTTGGACACCTAGAAAAAGATTTGAGAGTTCTGCGATCTGTGGGAGCATGAAAATAGTTCAAAGTAAATGGCAAGCAGAAGAAAATAGCTGGACTTTACTCATGTTACTGTCTGAATGGTGATTGATCTTTGAATCTGGGAATTTTTTCTTATTTGCTTCATAATGCTTTATAATGCCAAATGGAAACAACTTTCCAAAGTGAGACTTTATTTACTGACCTAGGGCCCAAATGTAAATAATAGAGCAATTGATATAGCCTTTATGGTGTTCCTAGTAATTTAAGTTACTCTATAGTGAGAATAAATGGAGTTGCAGAGGCATATTCTGTAAGTCCTATTTTATTTTAAACTTTGCCTTGCTTAGCTGTGTCGAAGTTCAATATTTGGTAAAGGTTAGCTAATGTCTCAAATCTATGGAAGCTGTTTCTGCAGGTTGGGACCAGAGTCTTCTGGTCTAAAAATTATTTTCATCTTGTCCATTTCTTATCTCTGCTGGATAGTGTAGGATAAGTTAGCTCAGGTGTGGATTTGGGACTAAACACACATGACAATCAACAGTATTATAAAATTAATGTGTTCAATGTACACAAAGACTTAAAAGAGAAAATCAAACATTGTGGCAGTGTTTAAGTTTCTGTCAATAGAACAACACACTGAATTTTCTATGTTTCATTTTGAATTTATTTTGTTGTTTGTTTTTTTTTCCCAGTGGTTTGCTTGTACTTCGTATGTCTGCTATAATGCGCAACCATTGCTGTCACTTAGGGATTATGAAAAACTCTTTTTTTTTTGCAGATCATCCGGTGAATGAAATTTTGGATCTGTTCAGTCGCCACATACTTCCTCATGCAATAGATGAACCCCACATTGATGCAGAATCAGCTCAGACTGAACCCTGTACTTCAGACTCTGTGCAGGATTCATCTGAATATATAATATTGGATCCTTTCTTTCCAAACATTATAGAGTTTGAAGAAGAAGAAGATTGTGAAAATACTACTGATGTTACAACTCCTCCAGCTTTGCAGTTCATCAATGGAAAGCAACAAGTTACTAGTGCACCTAAGAGCACAAAAGCTGAGGAAGCAAGAAGTGACCAAATTGAAAGCGTTGCACATTCCAAAAATGTAACCTTTTCTCAAATCAATGAATCAAACACATTTATAATACCTGAAACTGAAGCTTCTGGTACTATGCAGCCCAGCAAATCTGGAGAAGTAATAGGGGCATTTGAAGTTACACAACCGACCGCAGATGTTGCAATGTTAGAACCTGTTTATAGTGGTGAGTCAGAAGTTGCCACAACAGAAAAATCAATAGCCATTACTTCTTCACATGAGCAGTCTCTGCAAAACAATAAAGAGACCATAACGTGGCATGGAACAGGGGATAGCTCTGCTAAAGATACAAAAAACTGGCTTTCAATTACTAGTGAATCTTCTGGAGATGGGTCCACTGAATCACATTTATCCAGTTCTGTCTTCTCAGAAAATGTGACAACGTCAAGAAAGAAAGATGGCGAAAAAAGTTCTGGTATAACTTCTGCTCCTGATGGATTTACTGCCGAAAGTTCTGCTGTAACTGCTTCTCTGGATGCAGTTTTTTATACTGCTACTGTAGACATAGGTGTGAAAGACCTTATTCGAGAAGAGGCAACCCCTGTTCCAGGAGATTATTATAAATCAACGATTAAACTTAATCCAAATTCCCCTACTGGAAATCTGGAAACAAGAAGTCATACAGCAAAGCCTGAGATGAGTGCTGCTTTTATAGTTCTAGAAGGCTCTGGAGATGTGGAAGAGGACATCACTATAACTTCAGCCATGACAACAGAAACAGCAGTAACAGAAACACTTTCACCTCAAGGTATTTCTTTGGGCTCTGACACAGTACTGCCACCAGAAATTTCTGTAACCATTTCAGGAATCTCTTCTGCTTTGCCCAGAGGAATAAGCACTCTTTATTCTGCTTTTGATCAAAGTTCTGAAGTAACTCTTGCCACCAATTCTGTGTCTGAGTTTATTACAGAAAAAGTAGTTGCCAGCTCTCTTGTAACAGAAAAGAATATTGAAGATGAAAAAGAAATACAGACCACTGTTTATTCAAGTCACGAAAATTCAGCTACTGTTGGAGAGGGAAATTCAGAGCTGAATGAACTTGGGAGCAGTACTAGTAAAGTCAGAACTATAAGTCAAGAGCCCAACCCGCTCAGAAGAACAGTACTGGTAACAGGTAGCATAAGTTCTGAAATCCAAAAGGTCACCACCGCTCCTCTCTTGAGAGAGAAGAAGCTTTTTATAAATGAAGGATCAGCAGAAGAACCAGCAGACATATTTTCAGGGGGTCCCACGAGAAAAGTGGTAAGTACTGACTCCCCGTTTATTGATCCGGGTTCTGGAGACATAGATGCTATCATGGAGTCTGCTACTTTAACTTCAGTTCCATTAAGGCCAGTTGCAGAAACACAAACAGAAAAGCATGAAGGAAAAGTTTACAGCATTGATGATGCTTCACTGAAGAATGCAGCAACAGTATATGAAGAACATGCAAGGACAGATGAACCAGTAATATCAGCTTCAAGTACTGGGTCATATGACTTGACAAAGGAGTCTGAAGTAGCAAGTCAGATGTCCCAGGATGTGTTTAGTACAGAAAACCCAGGAGAACTGAATGAGGAAACAGAACCAACTTACACAGCTCCTTCTGAAGTAAAACATAGTCATGGTTCTAGAAAAGAGATAATATCTCATGTTGGACAAGGAGTTCGAACTGAATATTTAGAAATAGGTGAGGTCACATCTTCTCCAGTATCAGTGGTTAGTAACAGCCCTCTTGACATCATGGTGACACATGGTATTGGCAGTATAAAAGCAGTTGCTGAATCTACAGAAAGCAAAAAGGCAAAAGTTAGTTCTTCAACTGTCTCATTAGGCAAGATTCTCCTGATAGAGCATGGCTCTGGAGAAGAATTCAAAGGTGACAGCAGCACCACAAAACTAATGTCTAATGGGTCTACTGAAGAAATACTTGGAAGTCATTTCTCATTTATTGATCAAGGATCTGGAGAAGCAGACACAGTCATTGATTCTTTTGCAAAACCAGCAGTTTCACCCACTGGGAGACCAGAAGCACGAGACAAGTATGACAATAAAGTTGTCAGCACACCCTCTATGGATCTTGCCTTCACGACTGAAGCTGATCAGCTAGTCACAAGTACTGAACATGATGCCACTACAATGGTAGATGTAAGTGACATAAGAATGGAAGAGAAAACCATTGATGAACTGACAGTGAGAGCTTTTGCTACGAAGATTTCTTTGGTGGAAGACACATATTCTGGGGAAGACAGGCCACGGGAAATTTCACCAAAACCTATAGAACCTTCTGAAGAAACAACAACTGACCCATTCTTTGAAAGTGCACAGGCTAACCATGAACATCTGGGATTTTTAAATGTTCTGACTGTTGGTCCATATTCAGAAGAAAAAGAATTAGAAACTGAATCTGTTGAAAAAATACTTTTGCCATTTAATAATGACAGAGTAACTGAGCCTGTAATGACTGAAAGGAAATACCTAAGCTCTCCAGTTACAGGTACAGAGCAGGAGGAGGAGTTGGTACAAAATATTTTCCCAACAAATGATATTCGCAGATCACTTCTGACACCCAAAGAAGAAAAGCTAACAAATAATGAGCTCATCAGTGATCCATTATTTTCAGGACAAGGATCGGGAGATGACCTTGCTGTTATTCCTTCTGTAGCGCCATTGGCAGTCAAAGAAATCATGAGTACTTCAAGTCCTCAAACTTCTCATCCTGCAAATATGGGACCCAAACTTTCAACTGACAAGACACAAGACTTTGAAAGAGGAAGCACAAATGCTGAAATTAATGAAGAAGTTACAAGTGCTGTAACTGCGCTGCTGTCAGAAACAGAAGACCAGTTCCCCAGCTCAGTGATCACCAGTTCCCCAGCTTTAGCAGAACTAAGTTCCAAGAGCTTCAGCTCCAAAGAAGTTAAAGAGATGACACATTATTTTGCTGCGATTGAAGAATCTCACAACAAAGGAACTAACTATAGGAGAGGAGAAAATGAAACAGATAGGACAACAGCTACTTCTAAAGCTGTTTCTCAAGAGGAAACTTCACATTTACTGATTAAAGATGCTGTAACTCCTATTTCTGTAATACTGAGTGGGACTCCAAATCTTGAAACAGAAGCATCGCTTATAACATCAACAACAAAAATGGTAGGCAGAGTATTACCTGAAAGCTCTGGAGAAGGATCTGGCTGGGGTGGTGTTTTAGATTCATCCTCTCCTGGTATGTTTACTCATTTGTCAATACCTCCTGTGTCAAAAGTAGAACAAAATGCTTCATACAGTGTTTCTGGTGAAGTTTATTCTGTAGTTATGACAACAGAGGCACCGATAGATGGATCACAGACTGTGATCACAGGTCCAACGTCCCTTTTTGCAGAAGAAAAAGAGATCACAGCAAATCTATCTGCTGTCCAGCCAAAGACAGCTACATCAGAAGAACTGGTAAGTGATACTGGGTTATATGAGAAAATTGATGATGATGATAAAAGAAGTGTTATATTGAACGTTTCTGTTTATGGTGATATCACATTAATTGAAGAACGACTTCCAACCCCATCAGAAGAAACAACTATCATAGACATGGATCACTCAAAATCAATGCTTGAAGATATAATAAGTGTGCAGACAATGCCAAATCCTGTCATAGAATCAACATATGGTGGTGATGATAGCGTGACAGCTGAAGGGAAGAAATACGATTCAACACCTAAATCTTCCATAACCAAAGAGAAGACACTTGGATCTGGCGATAGTCTTTCTTTGACTGTTTCCAGTCAGCCAAGTAGTGAATCGGTAACAGCTGGGCATAGACGAAGATCAGATGACAAAGATTTGGGTTCAGGGAATGTCATGAAGTTTGCAACAGAAACTCTCATCACTACTGAACTCTCTGAGCTGGGCATTTTCCTTCCTACGGTACCATCACTGGCAAGCCCTCATGTGCCTCATGAGTCTAAATATGTTGTAACAAGCACAAGAGAAGATGCCTATGAACTGAGTACTTCAGCAAACAGCAGAGTAACAGTAGATCAAAGTGAAACAATCTCTGTCTCTGGCTTTTCTGGAATGGGCCAAGAAGAACTGGATGATAAGCACTCTGTGGTTCCTTCTCTCACACCAGTTTTAACTACTGAGACAGAAAAGGCTTTGACAACTGACATGTTTGATGTAAGTACTGTCACCACACAGCATACATCCCCACTGACAACCGTATCATCTAGCAAGAATGAAGAAAAGCATCCTACAGTATACACAAACACAAAATCGGCATCAGCAGAGTATGAAGAAACAGATTCAGTGAGCTTTTATTCTGTACCTCAAACTCCTAAATCCTCAGTAATCGTTCAGTTAGTTAATGGGGTATCTGAATATCCTGAGGTAATCGTTCCAAGTACATCATCATCAAAGGATTCAGATCAGTCCAATCATTCATCAGAAGGAACCTTCAGAGAGGTTAGTTCTGATATTGCAGCAACATACAAACCCCCCCCTACAGGCTTTCTTGACAGAACAGAGTCTTCTCTGCTGGAGTTTTCTCCCAAGCTCATTTCAGAAAGCACAACCACTGAAAGTACTCCTCACTTTAATAGACTTGTAACAGACAGGACAGAGGAGACAGAAACTTCTGTAACTGATATGACTGTTGAGGAAGAAGCTATTGTTTCTGGAGATTCTCCATCAATACATGCCTTGCCTACTGCTTTTCTGAATTTTGGAGAAAGAGTAAGCACAGATGTTCCGAAAGTTAACACAATAAAAGTTGAAGCTTCCTCAGGGACAGTGGACAACTCCCATCAAGAAGATGACAGGAGTACTGAGAAAGAGATCCCATGGCTTTTTTCCACACCTGTTTCAGATTCACCCAATAGTATTGAACGTGAAGAATTTAAACCTGACCAGGAAACAGTTACAATGCTAGCTTCATCCTCACAACCTTTGGTTAGGAGCGCAGAAACACAATCAGCTTTGCCTGGTCGAGAGGAGATCACAACAATTTCTTCTAACATTGCAACAAAAAGCACTGCCCCTGGGAACAGTCCGTATCCAACTGAGCAGTCAACGATCAGCTCAGAGGAGCTAAATACTATCGAACTTGTAACTTCATCATTTTACCTTCCGGAAGTCACTAATGGATCAGATTTCCTGATTGAGACCAGTGTGGGTTCAGTTGAAGGCACAGCAGTGCAAATTCCAGGTAACTTCCAGATATGATCACTGTCTTGTATGTTTGTTGTGAGACTTGTAAATGTGTGTCTTAATTCTGATAAGAGGTATGATAATCAGAGCACAGCGTGAAGTAACAACAGAACTCGTGAGCCTCAAGCTTTGAAAACAGTGTGGTTGTACCCCCCACAAAATGAAGGAGGATGGGGGTACCAAAACTCAAGTTCAGTGAGGAAGGTAACATTGATTGTGGTAGAGAATTCAGCTGTGATTATTTAATTTTCCAAGAGATAATTTTGTCTGATAGCTTTACTGTGATGGCATCATGATAGTACTTACACAATTTGTTTATAGGTAGGGTTGTTTTATAGCATCTTGCAGTTGACTTCAAGAGCAGATCTAGTGCACGTTTTATTATGAGAATTTTCTATAAATATTAACTTTTCTCAATACATGATAATTTTCCAGACAAGAGAAAACCGAGACTTCACTTTTTCACCCTGTCAGTAGCCTTAACTGGTTGATACAGTGTCCTATAAATTACAGTTCTTTTTATTACACATCATTTGCCACAGTATTTTGTTTTACATAATGGTTGTTAGGCACCACTTCACCAAATACACAGATGATACAGGTAGGGTCAGTATGAGTAGGGTCAATATGAACTTCAGTTCATATTTTATCTAGATATAGCTGAAGGAGAGAACTGAATTGACTTAGTTTTATAGTGTTTTCTGTTATTTTTCCTCAAATAGTCCAGGTAGCTGTCAATTTGAAAATGTTCACTGGGAAAATATCCAGTCTGTAGGAGGACAAACAGATAGTAAATGCACAGTAAACATCGTTAGTGCTTAACATAGCCCTACATTTGGGGCTTTCACTGAAGGAGTCCTAAAACAAGCACCCTATTTTGTGGATATGATCAGATTCTTTTCAAAACCTGCCCACTTAAATACAATCCCAAACTTATGTAGAGGGATTTTCTTCTGGAGGCTTTCAGCGAAAGCTTTTGCTTTCTGATGACTAGATAGAGAACTTGGTACTTGAAGACTTTTCTGAATGTTTTACTTGTAAGGCTAAAACAGATGTCACTTGTCTTTAATTTCATGAACCATAGTCAGATTGTTTTGGAAAAATGTAACCAAAAATCTAAACTTTTCTCCTGTCTCTGAATTTACTTAGGTTACGGAGCTCTTTTACCCATTTTGTAAGTTTTCAAAGCCAGGGCTTTTTTCTTGTATCCCAGAAGGACTGTCTTCATGATTTTCCTCTGAGTCTGAGATGCTAATACTTAGAAATGGTGATCTAGTTCGTACTTGTGAGAGTGGTTGGTCCTAGGCATTAAATAAAATGCAAATATCTAGGTATCTAAACTGACTTGAAATAAACATCACTAGAAGGCACAAAGATCTGCAAGGAAAAGCATTTTAAATGATACTCCCATAACAACTGAGGATATCACAGCAGGTAAGCTTTTATGTTAATGTTTAGTTCGGTTATGAATGTGTTCAGTACCTTCAGTTGTATTCTTGAAATGTGTTTTTAAGAAAGACAGGCAGGAAATATGCACGCATGAAAATACCCTTTCAAAGAAATAAGACATTATTTGATTAAATGTAACAAAGTGAAACAACAGCAGCCAGCCAGTATGTTCTGTGTACCCAATCATTCTGCATAAACTAACCCTGTTCAGAAAAAAAAGCATTTTCCATTCATTTTGCACATGTTTAACTGTTTTCAGCTATAATTGTCATGTCATGCAAACTAAGTCCTCAGTAGAGTATCATGACTGCCAAATATAGTACAAATTTCTATGAAAAAATGTAATTCTGAAAATTATTTATACTGGTTCATAGTAAATGCCATGTTGTTGTTAAAGTTGAAAATAGTGATGCCTGAAAATAAGCTTTACAATTTTACAAAACTGTTTTATTGTCAGTAGTCTAGAGTTTCTGTAATTACAGTAAAGCCTGCAACATCAGTGCAGAAACGAAGGAAAATTTCTTCTCCAAAGAAACCAAGAAGACAGCAGTTCCTTGAAACAGAGTCAATTTTCTTTTTCTACTTGTTTAACAGGCCAAGATCCATGCAAAAGTAATCCCTGCCTTAATGGTGGTACCTGCTATCCGCGTGGTTCATTTTACATCTGTACATGCTTGCCAGGTTTCAATGGAGAACAGTGTGAATTAGGTAAGCTGATGCCATCTAGACATTGATTGAGTCAAGTATAAAGTTTTCATACATGAGATCTGCAGAAGTGGTGTGTTTTGCAGTTGAAAAATAAATAGACATTTGAAAAATTCTACAGTGAGGCCTTACTTAAGAAAAGAACAAGAAATGAAGGTCCACTTACAGAATCACAGAATCACAGAATCACAGAATGGTAGGGGTTGGAAGGGACCTCTGTGGGTCATCTAGTCCAGCCCTCCTGCCGAAGCAGGGTTACCTACAGTAGGCTGTAGAGGACCTTGTCCAAGTCTCTCCCTATAAACTACACAGATGTGTTTGCACACAAATGTAAGAGAATTGTAAATGAACGACATGGCCTAGAATTCATAACATTAAATTCATAAAAACATCAAATAAAACCAAATAAACATTCATATCTAGGATAGTTCTTAAGAGCTTTGTGTAATTATTTGGAAGGGTGGTAGAATAAACTAATACCAAATGTGACTGGGAAGCTGAGCGCTGAATGCCGTCTTGATATTTTTTCAAGGAGATTGTAAATATGATCATAATCTTATACTTCTTAAGTATAAATTAGTATTTTCGTAACTTTTCTAGCTGAGGACCTCTTCAAGCTGCCTGTGACGTGTGTTTACCTGCTACAACTGTGGGTTTCAAGAGACTCACCCATACAGTTCAGAATAACCATATTTTCCTTCCAACCAGCAAGCCAAAGTGTGATAAAAGTGGTAGTTTGGCTGTTTAGTGTAGAGCTCATTTAGGCTTTTGAAAAGCTGTAAATTTCATTCCCTGATAAATACCATGGATTTACCGGTTATACAGTTGTCTGCCAAATTTGAAAGAAAAAAATGTCATGCAATGTTGCTAAAATTAATCCAACCCATCATACATAGCATGGGAGAAAAAAACCCAACCCTACCTAAGGGTTGATATCACTGCAGCATAATTGTCAGGATTACTATGGTTTTATTTGTGTTCTGCAATACAGTATGTGATTAAAAAAATAATTAGCCAGTGTTTTCCTCTGCTTTCCCAGCTCGTGTTGATGAGCTGGCTAGTTGCCTAATAGGTTGTTGCTGGTAGATATCAAGTTTTAGACGTTGCATCTTAAATCTTCTTTATCAAGTTATATGGCACCCCCTGGCTGAAAACCATAGGTCAGAGATAGTAACTCTCTCTTTTTTTTTTTGATTATAAAAGAATAATCTGTCCAGCTCTTGTCCCCTAGAACTCTTAGTGGCTTATTAATGAATTGGACTGGGACACTCCATGGGTAGTTGCCATATAGAAATACGTTCTGTGGTGCTTAAGAAAGTAAGTCTCAGCAATTTTAGCACTCGATTCAGGGATATTCTGTAGGTAACACAGAAAAGTAGAGAACTTTCCAAATGACTGGAACAAATAAGAACTAGCAGAAAATTTGAACAGAAGTAGTTTTTTAAACCAAAAATATTTAAAAAGAGCCTTTCACACGATGCAGAAGTTATTCTTAGGATTGCACAACTGTTTGTTGGTTTGTAGATATGTTTAAAGTCTCTCATATTTTAATAGTCAATCACTAGCAGCAGCTCAATTTGGACTAAGATGTTTGCAAAACCTGCATTGAAGTTTAAGCTGTGATTGCTTCAGAGGAACAGCACTCATTAGAAAACACCATATGATTTTTATAAAGAGACATGCTAGTTGCTAACTTGTGCAAATACATGCACAAAGTAATCATGTTAAATGAATTAGTCCTCAAATTTAAAAGCCAAAGACAAGGCATTTTAGCATCCAGAGGAGTGGGTGAAAGAAGTGTAATTTGTTTACTCTATAGCCACAGGCTCAGGAGTAAACATGTGCATGACTATGCATGTTACTATCTGACAGGTCATTTAGTGAGATTGCCTTTATGAGGCTTTGTCCTTATCTTGACAAGATTAGACAAGGAAGAAATGAGAAGTGCAAACTGATAAGATGCCAGAGCATGCTGCTTTGCAGACTGAAATTAGCCGTCTGTTTGATGGTATATGATAAAATTTCCAGTATTTGAGATTTGTGAAGATATTTGAGGTCTCCAGTACTTGACAAGAATTTTTTGACCCATGGTCACACGCTCAAGTCAAATTTTCCACCAGTACAGGAAAATACTACACGCTGCACAGTATCACTTCTTTTTCAGCTACTGAATGAGGAACTGAAGGTCTAAATTATAGAAATTAAGTCAGGAGTCAGAGTGCAGGATATAAAATTGTGGATCAGTAGTGTCACTTTTCCTGAGGAAACTGCTTCTAGGCTTGTGGATTAAGAGAAAGGAAGGTTGTCCATAGTGAAATCAGTTATCTTGCAAATAAACGAGTCACTTGGATCTTTCGCAATACTTCATTCTTCTGGAGTGAACTGGTCCTAGTAATAAGTACAACTAAGGCTGAAGAACATTTCCCTTGTAGGAGGTGAATGGATTATAAAAACTCTTTGATCTGTATTTTGTAGATATTGATGAATGTCAGTCTAACCCATGCCGGAATGGAGCCACGTGTATAGATGGCCTCAATACCTTTACTTGCTTGTGTCTGCCAAGCTATATAGGTGCTCTCTGTGAACAAGGTAAGGTGTATTCTTTAATCTGTGGTGATTGAGGTCGTCTGTTTCCATTTCAACACCCTTCTGGAGTAACTAGGCAAAGCCTCCTAAAAAAGCGAGGATGGAAAAACCGTCAAAATCTGTGGGAAGTCATCAGTGATAAGGAGTGAATATAATTTTTGAGTATGTTAGACTTCCATGATTTTTGGCTCAGGATTTTTTGTTTACGTTTACATCTGCACTGTCTTTTGTAGGAGGATGAGTAGACTCTATCCACATACTAACCTGACTGGAAGTCACATTGCGGCTGTACTGAATATAAACTGATATATTGGGCAGTTTCTGTGTCAAAATAACAACTGCCGTACAGTTTTCAGGTGGCTCCAAGGCAAGAACACCTGGCTCGCACTGGCTTGCAAACTACTGGGAAGACACATAATGTGGTTCTCTCATTATTGTAGTGATGCTTATGGGATAATGAGTAGAAGCAGAGTGAGTCTCTGACCAAGCTTCTGTCTTAAAAAATTATATATCATAGAATCATAGATTCATAGAATGCTAAGGGTTGGAAGGGACCTTAAAGATCATCTAGTTCAAACCCCCTGCCATGAGCAGGGACATCTTCCACTGGACCAGGCTGCTCAGAGTTCCATCCAGCCTGGCCTCGAACACTGCCAGGGAGGGGGCATCCACAGCTTCTCTGGGCAACCTGTGCCAGTGTTTCACCACCCTCATGGTGAAGAGTTTCTTCCTAATATCTGATCTAAATCTGCCCCCTTTTAGTTTAGAGCCATTTCCCCTTGTCTGATCACTAAACACCCTTGTGAAAAGCCCCTCTCCATCCTCCCTGTAGCCCCCCTTCAGGTACTGGCAGGCTACTCTAAGGTCACCCCAGAGCCTTCTCTTCTCCAGGCTGAACAGCCCCAACTCTCTTAACCTGTGCTCGTAGGAGAGGTGCTCCAGCCCTCTGATCATCTTCATGGCTCTCCTCTGGAACTGCTCCAACACACCCATGTCCTGCCTATGTTGGGGGCCCCAGAGCTGGACGCAGGACTCCAGGTGGGGTCTCACGAGAGTGGAGTAGAGGGGCAGAATCCCCTACCTCGACCTGCTGGCCACACTTCTCTCGATACAGCCCAGGATACAGTTGGCTTTCTGGGCTGCAAGTGCACATTGCCGGCTCATGTTGAGCTTCTCATGCACCAGTACCCCCAAGTCCTTCTCCTCAGGGCTGCTCTCAAGCCCCTCTCCGCCCAGCCTGTTCTTGTGTTTGGGATTGCCCCAACCCACGTGCAGGACCTTGCACTTGGCCTTGTTGAACTTCATGCAGTTCATGCAGGCCCACCTCTCCAGCCTGTCAGGGTCCCTCTGAATGGTATTCCTTCCCTCCAGCGTATGTCTATGTCCACATATACATGTGGGACCATACAAGGGACCATACCCTTGGCAACTTCACCCTAGAATTTTCAAATTGATTTATTCTGTGATTATTTTAGGAAAAGTAGGTGCAGGATCATACTACAAGGAAATTGTAAGAGGCTTTTGAAACTGGAAAACTGAAATCAGATTAAACATCCAAGTCTTTGTAATTTTTAGAACATGGTCTGCAAGAAATCCCACTGTATTTACAAGAAATATTTACAGTGCAAGACGCTTACTCATTATGTGCATGTAGGAGGAGGAATAGGATAGCAAAATCTGTTCTGTTAGTAAAATTAATGAAGACATTTCCATGGGAAAAAGAAATAATGCTTTAAAGTTTACTTTCTAATACTTATGAAAATACTTTTCTCTCTTTTTTCAGCTGAATGTTTTTGGTGACACGTGAATGAACTAGGCCTTTGAATTTGGTTAATTAATATTGTGTATTTTCATGTTTGTTTCTCACCTTCAGTGAAAGGCATTTTGCAAACTCTTCCAGCTCAACCTATAGAGATTTCTTTGTTAGAGCTGAAAACTCTCCAATCGGACCAGGTCCAGCACTTTTCACTGTTTAACTTTTTCAGTAGTTCGGCTAACCTTGTACTTTGAAAGGATTTTCTGAATCTGTTCCCCAAAATTATAAGTTGATAGTGTCTTCACATCAAAATAAATAAATGTTTTCACTCCCTTCCTCCTCCCCTTCATTCCAGCAAATTCATAGTAACAAGAGACTCTGAGTACAGTGGTAGCTTTAAGCGGGTTTTTATGACCAACCTGAGAGTGCATTTTAGGTGGTTAATGGGAACATTTCCTAGTTTGTCAGTCAGAACCAGAGCCCTGCTCACTCAGCTTTGGAATTTAAATTTCCTCCACTTAAAGTCATGCAGTGGTTTGGGACTTGGGAAAAGCATTTAGTGCCAAATTTCCACTGCAGCAGACAAAATAAAACTGTGCTGGTGATTCAGACACGGTTGTCTGGCAAGCAGACTTTATTTCAAGGCACAAGTCCTGACCTCACTGGATTTAAAGACCGGCCAGAACGACAGAATATGTACCTCGGTGCCACAGGAAAGGTGGAGTTGACCACATCGAGATTATATTTCTTTACTCTCTTTTTTTTTTTCTCCAATATATACTGTTCATTTTAGAAAGCTTCGAAAAAAAGCTGAAGGGCTTTCTTAGGTATGGTGCTGAGTATTCAAAATGCCATGGAAGGCAAAGCGCAAAGTAGGAGACAACTCCACCATGTCCTGGACTCACAGCACCGGTGTAGAAAAAAATGCAGGGCTCAGAATTTCACCCAGATGACCCCATGAGACTTATCTAGACTAAAGGATCTTTGGCTGATGCGTTACGCCTGTGTCAGCGTTAGGAGAGGACATGAACAAAGGACAGTGCATCTGCACATCCGTGAGCTCTGGCAGGTGGTAGAAGTTAGAGAAGCCTGCAGGGTGATCTAACCTAGGGTGAGGGAAATCAATCCTGAGTCTCAGGGAGCTGTAATTGGCTCCTTGACAGCTGTTTTCCTTGCCAGGTGGAAATAGTTCAGCAGACAATCTGAGCCCAGGAACTTCTTCCTGAGGAGAGCTGAAGTTGTCTGATGATAGAAATAGAGCAGTGGAGGGTGTTTCCTTTTTACACTAGATTGGTAGCTCACTAAGCCAGCATCACTGCTGGTTCAGTCTAGATTAAAAGTGAGGGGAGCACCTCTGTTAGGTAATACCCGGTTTTGCCCACCACATGTATCTTTTCAATGTACAGATGCATATTTGCATGCCACTTGTTGACATTTCACAGAATCACAGAATGGTAGGGGTTGGAAGGGACCTCTGTGGGTCATCTAGTCCAACCCTCCTGCTGAAGCAGGGTCACCTACAGCAGGCTGCAGAGGACCTTGTCCAGGTGGGTCATGAATATCTCCAGAGAAGGAGACTCCACCACCTCCTGGGCAGCCTGTTTGAACATCTCTTCTTAAAATGCAGAGCTATCCCAAAACTTCTTTTTCAAAGGGTGACTGCAGGCTACAGGATCTTGATATGAGTCTTATACTGGGGGAGCCATCAGTCTTTCCTTTGTCATCCCTCTGTGAGATGCCCTTAGGAGAGCTCTTGCTGTCCAGGTGAAAGAGGCCAGAGCTCAGGTCCTCACAGTCTTGCTGCCTGAAGCACTGCTTTGCAAGCTCCGTGTTTGGTGAAAGAGGAGGGGAGGGTTGTTTGATACAGTGTCTCACACCGGGCTGGTGGAACCAAATGTAGAGAATAGTCTGCAGGGACCAGTGGGGTGTATAAAAGTCTGCAGCTGTTTTTGCATTATCTGGCCATCTGTATTTGTGGTAAAGAGTCCCTTACTTCACGAATAGTTACATGGGAAACAACAAAATGGTTGAGACTTGCAATCTGAACCACAATTTCAAGAACAAGAATTCTTTATGAGAACTGGATGAGCACCTGTTCAGACTTTGCTCTTTTTTCCTTGGCTGGCTAGAGTTTCCTTTTCTTTTTCTCCTTTTGCTATTTTAACTTGTGTCTACCTGCTTTCAAGGAACGGCGTTTCTGTTTTAAACTTAAGGTTTGGCTTTGTCCACTGCAGGCCCTCTGCAGGCGCCCCTAGGTTAGCCTGTTTACCAAATGCAGCTGCACGCGTGGGCCGGTGTGCCAAAATGGCACATATGTGTTTGTTACGGCGTATGCCTCCTTGGGATAATACAACCAGCTGTTCTTTTCCAGATTCTGAAAACAAAACAACTGGTTTTTTTAATTGTCATATCAGGAACAATGTTTTTTCACAACTCAAGTTTGTTGCTCGAATGTCTGTGATTAGTCTGGTCTCATTTGATTCACTTTGTTCCCAGGGCTTGGTAGCTTGGGATGGAAGTGTTTGAGAAGGGCTCAGTGCTAAGATACTTTCTGAAAACAGATGGTCTCTAACTGATGGCTTTCAGCTGAGAAGGGATTATTTTGAATATTTACCAGAGAAATGGTTTCTTTTCAAGATATGTGGGCTAATGGGCCTCAGGCATTTGTTCGTTAGCTGAAGGCAGACAGTCACAGACAAAATTCACAGCTGAGTAATGCTCTCATTATGTTCTAGTACCTGTGTTTCAGTCTTTATTTTCTTTAAGCCTCTTACGGATTTTCTTTAAAGACAAGGGACCTATTGTCAACAGCGTATTGAAGCTGTTGAAAAAGCAGTACCTATCTGTGTATTAAACGTGCAGAGAACTTTTTTTAATACATTGTTTAGAGAAGTTGTTATATGTGTAGAATTGCAGTTACAGAGAGCAGAAGCAGTGTAAGTAACTCCATGCACACATCACTGAAAAAGCCTGTAAATTGTCATAAATCTTGACTAGTCTGACAACTTTTAAAACATCATAAATATTGCAAGCAGTGTTTCAGTCTTTCCATCAGGTTCTGGAATAAGGTTACAGAAAGCTGTGATTACCTCCCTGGATAAGTATACAATGAACATGGAGTATTGTGTTCAGTAAGTGCTTGTACCTACACTGCTCACAGGTGATCGGGACAGTAAATTTACAGCCACCTAATTAGACTATACTGGTTCAGTAAAGGTATTAAAAACTTAGACCCATATGGATCCTTTACCTTTGTGTCACACTTTCAGCTTTGTTAATGCGGTAAGATACACAGACTCAGAAGATGAAACAGTCCCCCCATTTTAACTTGCCTGGTTTGCATTTTCCATCCTCTAGCCTTCTGATGCACCCTTTCCCCATTCCTTTTTTCCCTCTTCTCATCAACCTCTCCTCACAAAAAAAAAAAAAAATCCTCTCAATATTCAACTATATCCTATTCAACTTTTCTCTTTTGGAAAATAATATGCCATTTTGGATAGAAGGAAAGAGTTGTATGTGCACTGCAGTGCATACATTTCAACTAAGAGTACCTATGTCACCATTTGGCATCCTCTGTCTTAAGAACAGAAATTTTATTAGTTAATATTCATGCTCAGGCAGTTATATCTCATTCTTTGAATCCCAGTCTTCTAGGTTTTGTGTTTTCAAGCCTCGTTGCCTCTCCTATTTGCTTTTCAGCAGATCTTCTCTTGAATCGTGCCCTTCTTCTCTAGCAGAGGCCAGGGAAGTTGTGATTAGAATAGCCTGGAGATGCTCTCTGGCCACAATTTTCTCAGCCTGCAATGCTGCTTGTTGTTATCTGACTTCTTTCCTGTGGGAGAAGGGAGTCCCTGAACAAGATGAATAATTAAATCTTAAGTGCCTTCACAAAGGACATAGCAGTGTTAGTCAGCATCGTGTGGTTAAACAAACGTTCTAGAAAGCCAGAGTCAGACTAAACTTTAAAATGGCCTAGATGCCAGCGATTAAAGCCGTATCTGCAACCTGCACCTCCTACAAAATACATAAAGGGAAAAGATAAAAAACTAACAAATTGGTGGTGTAGATTACATTCCTTTTTCACAGCTGGGATTACTCTAGGCGTAAGCAGTTTTCTACAGCTTAATCTGTTGAAAATAGAAGACAGATAATCAGTGTAAGCTGTATTATGCCTTTGTATTTGGTACATTCATGTCTGTACTGAGGACTTTTGGAAAAAAATGTTGATAACAGAGTCCTAAGACAATGACTGCTGTGTTATTAGTGTTGACAGAAAATACCAGAGCAATTCTGTGAAGACTCTGAAGTCATATGTTTACACTTTTAAATCTATTTATGTACATGTAAAGTCTCGATTTTTATCTTGGGAGGTTTAAAAACTTTAAAAAAAAATAGACAATTTGGTGCTTCAGGATGTCAATGGCTTCTTCCTGCTATGAATTAAGAACCAGCCTTGTGTTGTGAAAAAATTATTCCACAATTGTCTTACAGGTGGTAGGTGCTCAAACCTAAGAAATACCATAGTTAGAGAATGTGCAGTCATATCTTGCTGGCATGTTCTGTAATATTCGGCTTTTTCTGTACTAATGCAAAAAGAACCCCTTTGACCAAAGTAGGTTATTGACTATTGACTATACTGACTTACTGAAATTAAGAAATCCAATTTCATACCCAGACTGTATCTACAGCTCTGGAAAGGCCAGACAGTTGCTTTCAGGCACAGTTTTGTTTGGAAATTGATAAAACTTGGTGGGAAATAGCAAATTGCTGTTTGGTGGGTGGGGTGGGGAAGGCCAAGCTCCGTGTTTCTGTTCTTCAGCATCCTGCAAATGAGGCCTATCAGGGTGAGTCATCAAGTACTTAGATAGCTGGAACTGGATGTAGTCAGAACAATCTGTAATCTGGTGCTCAAGTGTCCTTTATGATGCCATTTCTTCTGCCATAACTCAGAACAGTCTTGAGTTTTCCCCTATTGGTTCTCCCATCTCTCCCTAAATCTCTTTCTAGTAGCAAGTTCTTATCACCAAGCACAGCTCAGACACATTCAGGTATTGTATTTGTTAATCCCATCTTATTAATACTAGTTTTTGCCTGTGATTCATTCCTGCAGTGTTGGTGCAGAAGCAAACGTGGAGCCAGAACTTTATTTTATCTTGCCATCTATTCTGTTTACAGCTGCCTAACCTTGACAAAATAATTAACGTCAAATCCATGGATTGTTATTTTTCCAAGGCTCATGTTTATTTCTCTTTAGATAAAAGCATATACTGGCTGATGTGAACTTCTGTCTATTTTGCATTCTTGTCAGTACCATCCCTCATACATGCACAGACAATGTGCATTTCATTACTTTGTATTTTAGCATTACAGTCTTCCTGATAAACTGATGCCTAAATTTTATTAACTTAGAGTTTATTAAGGAAGATATGTTTGGGAGGAGGATTTGGAGGCGTAAGTTCAGAAAGATAATACTGCAGCTTTGCATATGTGGACTGAACAGTCACAAGCACTTATCTTCATGTTATTTTCAGTTATCAGTTTGTTCCAAACCAAGGTAATTCAGTACCGTCACTCAAAGGACTATTTGCCCTTGCGAGTAAAATTTCCCATCCCCATACAGACCCTCAGAAAACTGAGGTGAGGTGTAGACTAACTGCAGTCCAACATCCAGGCATTTCATTCATCTGGAGTTATGGTCTGAAGATGTCCTCCTGAGATCCTGGAAACTCCCAAAGCTGCCAGTTGCAATTATACTCCTCACATAAGTAATATTCTTGCAGCTTGTACTGAGACGAGGTAGACAGAACTACCTGAAAATATAATGAAGCCTCAAGGATGAGTGTTGATTCTTTGCATTTGTACTGGTTAATGGGTCTGTATCTTCTTGAACCTTAACCCTGCAGAAAATCCATCCGCTTGCATGAAACATGCCTGTGCTTCACACCTGTTGACAGAGATGTGATTTATTTGTTTGTCACAGACACGGAGACCTGTGATTATGGCTGGCACAAGTTCCAAGGACAGTGCTACAAATACTTTGCCCATCGGCGTACATGGGACACGGCTGAGAGGGAGTGCCGTCTCCAGGGAGCACACTTGACAAGCATCTTGTCTCATGAGGAGCAGATCTTTGTGAACCGTATGTACTGTCAGGATTCCTCTACGCAAGAGCAGGCACTAAGAGTTCAGACCTAGTGAAATATCCTCCTGATTACTCAGCTTTTACACCTCCATCTTAAAACATACTTTTAGAATATTTAAAAAGCACACTCTGTGTTCCTCATGTTTACTTTTGCAGTCAATGCAAGTTCCCTATTATTATCAAGTGATTATTTATTGCGTAGAAAGTACTTTGGGTTTTGCAAAAGAGAATAGGAATTATTGTTTTGGCATTGGAAATTGATGAAATATTTTTTCTGGAGTCTTTAGATTTTTTGAGCACCTGACATCAATGACAATGCCACTATAAATTATATTAGGTAGGCATAAAGAAATAGTCCCTGCATGTTGTGTTGCACAGTCTAGACAACACTGGTCACAGCCTAACCAAAACCTGAAAAAAGTAGATTAAAATATGTGCTTTTATTATTTTAATCTTTTTTCCTTTTTTTTTCTCCCCTTCATAAGCACTCAGGTAAGGAACTAATCTGTTTTTTCTGGGAGACACCATCAGGAGAGCAGAGACAGGATTGTCTGAAACTGTTAGATGACTATCTGCATTTTTATAGACATCCCAAATTAAAATTCAGAAGCTGAAAAACAGCCTGTAAATAGTTGTTTGCATAATGAGTAGAAGAATCTTAAGAACAGGATGTCTGATTCATTCTGTGCAAATTCATTTTATTTTCATTGGTGATATTTCTTCCATTTATGGGAAGGTTAATAAAAATATCCTTCTGGTTCCTTAGGTATTGGGCATGACTACCAGTGGATTGGCCTCAATGACAAGATGTTTGAACGTGATTTCCGCTGGACTGATGGTAGCCCGCTGGTAAGATGCCTTTGAAATGAAATCACTCATTCATTTCTTTTTGTGGTGGCTTATCAAATTCCCACCAGCAGTGAGGGAAGCTGTGTGAAAAAAATCAGTCACTAAATATGCACCCAAGCAAACATCCAGCGAACTCTTGTTTTGGGATAACTACTATTTTGTGGTGTAGTTCTAAAATCTTATCCTTAGTTCTTATTATTGTATATGTGGGAGCTCTCAAATCTTCCAAACAGAAAAACTGAAAAAGTCAGAGACTGTAACTTAAGGGTCTCTGCTGGAGCTGGTTTGTACATTTCTGGTCTTACAAGAGAACATATGTGGCAATCCTCCTCTCCCTTCGGTATATGGAGCAGAATGCGTTTTTCAGACGAAGGTATGGCGTCCAAGCTCTTGTATTTGCTGGGTCTGTGAGAGCGCACAAAGCAGCCTCTCAAGTATTGCTGGAGTTTGTTCTAGTCTGTATGACAGCTCTATAGCTAGGATGGAGAAGCAGACATCCTTAGGTGGTTCAGGAGGCCTGTAAATAATAATCTGTCCATAAAATTTTAAGATGCTGTTGATACCTCTTATTGCCTTAAAACAAGAAGAAGAATCAGCAGAAGGAGAGGGAGAACACTCTGTACTCACCTTTAGCTAACCTAAATCAAAGTGCTGATGGATACAGGAAATGACGGAGCTCTTTGCAATTCAAAACAGTCTCTTTGGTAGAAGCGACTGGTGATTTATTTCTGTGTAACACCCACTGAAGAACATTACATAAAAAAGCCCCAAGCTGGTTATGCTTATTATTTTGCTTTCCAGTTACGAATTCTTAAAGGAGAAAGCATCTGCACACACATATGCACACGCTCACACACGCACACAATGATCGTTGCTGTGGGTACAACTTATGTAGAAAGACACCTGGGGCAAGGCAGGCTTCGTTTATTACCATTTCATGTAAATAACCAGAGGTTTAGAGTCCTCTGAAATTACTTGTGAATAAGCCATTTCTTGGAGAAACTACCATGCGTAACAGGTGACAGCATGGGGTGGGGGAGAAAAAGATGATGAAACTTTTTGTTGTCCGACTGATTGTTCTTTGCGTCTGTGGTGGTACTAATCCACCCGTTTGTGCTTGAAGCCACAAAGTCTTGCGAGATGTAAGCAGAAGAGTTGGATTTCATTGTTTACTCTTGCCTATCCTCATGTATTTTTGGGAACACAAGATGGGCCATAGCGTTGAACTCCACTCATTCTGGATGAATTCATTCTCTGTCTCCTGGTGTGGCTTCTTACACCTCACTGACAGTAAATGGCACACTGTGAGGGCGGTTTAGGTTTGGTTGGAGCTCAGGGGTGGTCCGGGCTGTGTACTGTGTATGGTCAAAGCGCCTAGGCTTCACTAAGGGATCTAAAGTTAGGTGAGATAAATTTGGGCATAAATGTAGTGCCTGAAGGGGCAGCCCAACTTACACTAAGTGTAAAACAAGAGACATACTGATATATTCCAATGACAAATTTGGTATGTCACTGAATGATGAGTTCCAGGAAATTAATATTAGGGCTGAGATTCTGTTTTTTAATTCAGGCTACTGGGCACATGTAGTATTATATTTTTGCTTTAATTTTCAATTTTAAGAAATGAAGATATTCTAGGAACAGAACAATACCATCTGTCCAACAGATTTCTCTTCTGATTGATCTTTTTTCCACTTTTATTTTTTTTAACAACTTCCCTCTGTCTCTTCCTTCGGAAACAATTTAGGTGTCTCTTGAAATCATTTATGTTCATTCCTTCAATAGCTTTCATTCATAACTTATTCCATATAGTTTCTGGATGCCATGGTTCTGAGCAGCCTCCTCATTTGCTACTTTCCTTAGTTTTTAACTTATTTTTCACACTTTCTCACTACTCTTCTGGTTACAGTGAATTATTACTTCTCTAGTAATTAACAGGAACTACAACATAATTAAATATATGCATCAAATGTATTTCCCTTATGATGTCTTAGAATTTCTATGAATTTGAATACTGTGTAAGTCAAAAAATTAAATTGTTTATCTATTTGCAGGTGGACTGTAGTCATGATAGCATTAAATGCATCCATATAATATGTGATCATAAAAATCAGAATTATTACATCAATACTCAGGTTCTAACTTGAATTTCTGAGACTAGAGGTAGCTCTTGCATATAGCCACAATCTAAACAGCCTTCTTGTGTTTTACATATCAGGGCCCACCTGTAATTCAGCAGTTTCTAACTTTGTTGCCCAGCTCCATGTTTTCTCCAAGATAATATTATCTACAGTTCTGTTCAACACTTCTGACACAGAGGAAAATTTGTCAAGTCTGCTGGGAATACCCCTGATATCTAAGAGTTTTCTTGGAGATACTGTCAGAAAAGTCACTGCAGCTTTTAGGTACACTGTGCATCTACAAGTGATGTACATTCATCTTTGTCTTGATGCTTGTTTAAATTTTCTGCCAATAACATATTTGTTTAATCTGAAAATCATGCTTCCATGATTATATTAGGTTTTGAATTAAAAAAAAAAGTTCTGATGCTTGGTAGACTTAAAGGAAAAAGCAAAAGAATAACAACAGCAACAGCAAGGACATGTTGTAGAATTGTTGGTGCAATGCTGAAGTTGACCCAGTATTGCCCAGATGAAACAGCTGTGGTACATTTTAGTGATTTCTCTTTCACATGAGTTCTCTTTCTGAACCAACACTTCTTCCCCTTTCCCCCTGAACTGGGAATCATTGAACCACAGGCTCTACCATTGGAGATTACGGAACAAGGTTTCGATTACTTTGGTACTCATTTTCCACGGACATTAGGAAACCCACAAATATTCAATATGTTGAAATGAACTCTTTTGCCAGGTGTTACCATGTATTTTATTAGCAGTTGCTGGAAAAGGGATCAAATACCTTTTTTTCTCTTTGCACCGAAAAAGTATTTCAACCAGTGAGTTCAATGGAAGGAAACCAGTCATTTTTTCACATTTTCAGCTCATGCCAAGTTGTGTTTTTCCAGATTTCTTAAACTGAAGCTAAGTGCCAGCCACCGTTAAATGTGGTAGTTGGACAAAGCACATATGTGAGTTCCTTAGTGAAAACCGACAAACATACTTCCAAGTGCACTGCACGCGGTTTCTAGCAACAGTAAGGGACAGAATACACATACCCACCTTAGCTATTTTTTGTGGACTTCACAGTCTTATGCAGCACTGGCATAGAAATATTGTGCTGTCTCACTTCCATTGATTCCCAAAACACAGGGGAGTCTTTTTTGGGGCACACTTCCTGTCAATTCATGTGAGATGAGGGTGATAAGCTCACCTTTGTCATTGGCCTGGTAATGTGAGAAAGCTTAAATTTTCAGATGTGGTTGCAGAAATTTCCCTTATCTTATGAATCAGTAGATGATAGTTTTGCCAATCAAATAAGCAAGGGCCATTCAGTTTTCTGTGCAGTGTCCAGATGAGATTAGTCCATGCCCCTTCAGTAGGATGAGATGTTTGTTTGGTTTTTAGGGTGCGTGGGACAATGCGACCAAGATTTTTAAAAAGTGAGAGTATAGAATTAACATTCTTACTGGGAAAAATATGCTGAACCTAGAGCACCCTTGACAGGCTCAGAGCCCTACTTGAAAACAGTGGCAATTATTTAGGTGCTTAGTAGTACACTAACTACAGTCAGCCGCTTTTGATATCTTGGCATTCTTTTTTTTAACCCCTACAGAAAATACTGGCTGTTAGCAATTCATCAAAACCAGCAGCAGTCCAAAAAGTCTCTTTATTCCTGTGCACTGTTTTTCATGTAGCAACTGGAATTTATGTTTAACTTGCAAAAATAATGCCAATAAGCAAGTCTCGGAACAAATGAAGAGTGATCTTGTAAATACATGCTCTAATTGTCAGAGTTCCTCAAGGAAAGTAGTGTCATGAATAACAAAGCAAGTACAATCAGGTTCAGTGAGAAAGGAATAGTATTTAAGACTTTTTGGTCCACGTGACATTTTGTCCATATCTGTATTGAGTCTATACATTTTCCATAACAAGAACTTTTAAGACAAGCAGAATTATCCTAACAAAATAGAAGTGGGCACGCTCCTAAATCATAGTATTGTAGGCTTTGTTCCTGCAAAGAGCATTTCAGGAGGCTTTTTGATCTACCTCACTGAAGTGTTTGATGCAGAGTTATCTGTGTGCTGTTAGGGAATTTCGGCAGGTTTATTTTTGAATTATGAAGTGGTTTTTAATTTAAAACTGCTCAGCAGTTTCCTACCTTTCAGGCAAAATACCATAATCTTATGCAATGAATTGGGCTGTGTAGATAAAGTCTCTCCATCTCCTGGTAAAAGAGACCTTTTCAGTATGCAGCACCCACTACATCCCAAACACAGGCTAGGCTTGAAAAGTGCAAAATAACATGAATAAAGTAGTTGGGTCATACCTCTCATGCCCTAAAGTTTAATTGCCAGTCCAGGTGCTACTTTTACATAAACAAATTACTTTCCAGGTAACTGATATTTCATGATACTGGATTTTACTGACCAGGCCAATTTGCTTATATTTGTTGTTTTTGTAATTTCCTTAAAAAACAAATTAGGAACTTTTTGGCTAATCTCAGAACATGTCTTCAAAGGAGCTCCTTGGCTAAGCTGATGCTACCTTGTCCAATATGCAGAACAAAATAAGCTATAATTATACTAAACTGCAGAATCCATTGCTGGCCACCCATACGATTCTAATTTGTTCTGATTTGCTGTACTGTATCCGTATGGCAGGAAGCAATCTTTTCTCATCTACAATGTGTTCCTGCTCTCTCTCTTTTTCTTCTTTTCTTTTTTCTGTTATTGAAAGAAAGAATTTTTCAGTGTTTCCGGTGGTTGGGAGAGGTGGATTCATGCTCTGGAGTTCATGGGCCACATGAAAAATACTTTGGCAGCAGCAACTGTTCCCTTTTTATACCAAGGGAAAAGAGTTGATTGCAGCTGTGTTAGTACAATATAAAAAGTGAATGCTCTTTCAGGAAACCTAGATCCTTACTTGTGGTGCAAGTTCAGTTAGAGCTGGAGATATGGGGCCACTGCCACAAGCATGGGCTTGGCATACCAGCAGCATCCAACACTGCACAGACCAGTAGGAAGAGAATTTGTAAGCTTCAAACTTTGGCGTATCAGCCTCATCCCTAGCTTCAGATAATGTGTCACAAAGGTGGAGGTAGTGAGAGCAGGTACTGAAGTGTGTCCAGAGAACTCACAGCACCCCAACATTTTTAGAGCTTCATTATTCATTACTTCCTGAAGATCAAGCAAATTTCTGCTCAAGACATTTCAGGTATTATTCCATTGACAGATGCAAGAGGCAGAGGAAAATAAAACAGAGTTTTAAAGAGCATGTTTTGTTAGCTCTGCTTTTCTTCTGTTGCAGTGTAGTTATAGGGCTGTTGTGTTGGCATTTGGTATGGGAAAGCATTAGTTTTCCTCTGATTTACCTTCTACACAGGAATGAAAATGCCTATAAGTAAGACTTTGTTTACATTTAAAAAAATACAGAATCAAAAGTATTCTTGTACTTTTCTGTAGATTTTTCTCCCAGTATTTCTGTGATAGTGAACAACTCTCTAAGGTTGAACCGTGGACAATCTGCATCCCACATAAAAATCTTTAAGAAATAAAACCATAGACATCTGGGAAATCACAGTGATACAGGAGAAGAAAGCAAGGCCTAAATACTCACACAGCTATGTGAAAAGAGGAATTTGTCCATGCCTACTTGGATCTTTGCGTACTTCAAATATGGTGTGATACGAACTACATAATAACAAAACTTACATTATCAGTGGAGACATTTAATAATTGGCTTGATCAGAGGGAGAGGGAACACAGTGTGACATTTGAAAATATCTTAGGGAAATTGAATTTAAATAATTCACTTAGTTCTGTGAATAGTAACTTTTACAGCTGTAAAGCACACCCATCCAAACAGAAAAAATCTGGTGTTGCTTTTGGCAGTTTCTCCATTGTATTTGGATTGCTGGCGTTTCACTGTTAAGGACCCTTGTGAGCAGGCACAGTGGTGAAGGAATCCTTTGGAGCTATTCATGTTATGGATTAAGCGCATATAGCTACTTGGGGTAGTGCCTTGGGCCTCCGTCTCACAAGGGGAGTTATTCATATCCTTTGGAAAATGCTGTTGATAATTAGTGCTTTGTAGGGCGGTGAGCTCACTCCCATTACATAAGATTAGTGCTGTAATAAGGAGCTGGCTAGTGTCTGTGGCCAGTCTGTCTGTCACTTGGAGAATGCTGCCAGCTAAGAAAGTAATGGGGCATACTGCCACTTTTAAAACTGTCCAGGGACTCTGCGTTAGTTTTTCTTCCCTTCGGTGTAAGAGCATTTAAGCTTTGTGCTTTGCAATGCTGGACCCCAGGTTGTCAATGTTAGGTAGCTACATTAAAAAAAAAAAAAAACGTGAAACAAACCAGAAGTTTAATTCTGGCAAAAACAAAGCCCTCTCTTTTCCTTCCTTTATTGGTCAGTGAATCAGAATGCTTTAACTTCATCAAACCTGTAACTGCACCCCTCTCAGAAAGAGTAACTTTATTGAACACAAAAACCTTCAAAAGGCATGGAGTATTGTAGAGAAGGAGCCTGCCTCTGAGGGTTAAATAAAGCAAACAAACTAAAAAGTACTGTAGTCAGCTGCAAACAAAAAGCTCATTGTGCCAATGTCCCACAGGATCCTTGGAGAAGGAGATTTTAAACCTACCAAATGTTTTGGTTTTGTGCTGCAGTCAGTCATTACAGGCTCTTTTTAAGATGCTCATTTGACCTGCATTTAAATGGAGGAGAACTATATAATGTTATTAATGACAGGTATACTTTTAGTTCAGTGTGTCGTAGGCAGTAAGGAGGGCCTTTTGGACAAAGTGGGGTTTTGTCTCACTTTTACCAAGGGGGTCAGCAGTTACTTCAGACCCGCATTATGGTTGGCTCTGGGCTAGAACTCTTGGACAACTTCAAACGTGCAGTAGTTGTTGACACAGGTAACAAAGTGCGGGATTTGCCTTTTCTCAGTGGCTCTCCTGACAGTTGTGCACAAAAATAATAGGTCACACCCCATGGAATTTGCGTCATGTTGATAGTATATAATTTCGTTAGTGTGACTAGCAAAGAATACGTATTGTACCAACCCTACATTTAACATCCTGCCGCAGTTTTGCTCCACAGTAAAACGCTTGCCCATTAGCAATAGAATTTCATCAGCACTTTGCCACTCGTCTCTGTGCTGACTTCTGAAAGCCCAGCACACACCATATACCTACAAAACAGAACTATGCAGTGTGTGAACCATGATGAAAGTTGGTACTGTGAGTTGGTACAGAGCAGATAAAAGTTAATGGAGTTGAGTTCACTGGCTTTAATTAGCTTTTAAAGAGTTAATAGAAGAGATATCTTTTCTGTATAATTATTACTTTGAAACGACTCCCGTCAGTAGCTGGACTCAGCAGTGAGTAGACATTGCCATCTAGTGGGAGCTACTTGCCATCCTTAGTGGTTTCTGCTTCCCGTGGAAAAATTGTCATATTGTGGCATGGTTTTAAAAAAACGTCAAACAGCAAGTCATCTGCTCCACCACACGATCACCTCCCCCCAAAAGATAGCATTGGTAGTGCTTTTATGTTTCAGCTTCATCTGCTAGGCTTTTTTACTTGTTTTGTTTATATTCCTTAGATTTCTTTCCCCAAAAATTTTTTTTCATAGATCTTACTGCTTATTCAATTGACAATCAGTGCTTGTGGATATTCATGGATATACACGACTGTATGTTATTCAGAATCCTTTTTTTGCAAGCTGTTGCATAGGTAATCAAAGGGTTTTTCAATACATCCCACTGCTCTGTTACTAAAAAACCCTTTCAAATTAAATCTTTTGCAAAGCTCCTTCTGGGAGTTTGTCTTGCTCACAGTGTGACTCTGTAAAGGGGAGTGTTGGGTGCCTGCCTGATCCAAATCCTGCCAGTTTCCCAGATCCCATGCAAATAAAGCCCAGATTAAGGGCTTGAGGGAAGCCATTCAACTAACGTCCAAAAAATATCAGGATCTTGGCATGTGATTTCTATCTGTACTTGTAGATAAGTTTACATGTAGCAGTTGTCTTCAAATTGACTAGAATTTCTCCAAGCAAGGGTTTATGAACACACTTAGCTTGGTCCCTCCTCCACCAAGTTATTTTAGCATGTGTCTGAGCTGTGCATGTGATCTACCCTACAGAGTTTAGGGCACCACCTATATCTTTAAGGTGAGGTATATGCTTAAGCACTCACTGAGTGCAGTTTTTAATCTTGGGAATGCTTTTGGTGAGTTCTGTCAGACTGCTCCCATTCATAAAACTAAACAGAAAAATCCTTTGCAGGGCTGGGGTGAAATTAAGTGAAACAGAGCCTATGCTATAGGGTAGTTTCTAGTCTATCCCAATGTATAAATGCACTTACATACTAGGTGAACTTAATGGAAGTATTTCAGACATTGCCAAATCTTCACAGTAATCTGTTTGATTTTTTTTCCGATCATCGAAAGGAAATGCAATCCCTTTCAAACTTCCCATGAGCATCTCATGTAACAGAACCAGTGTTATATAACAGCATGAGCCACAAATAGGGGTTTTCTGAACTGATCTATATACTCATTGTAACCTTGTGCTGATCTTGCCAATCTATGAAAATGGGTAACTTCCAGGGCTTACTGAAAGTGGGATGTAATTTTTAGTTAAGCTATCCAATTGTAACAGAACCTGCACAGCAAGGGACTTCTTCAGTGACTTTCCTGATAAAGATTTCTAAGAATTTGTCTGCTGTTTTGAAAAAAAACTATATTCCTGTTCTTAGCAGAGTTACGGGGGCAAAAAAGGACAATAGCCAGTTAGCTTTGCAGTGCTGGTTTCCGCTTGTTTAGTGATAAATACCAGGCAGGAAATCTTGTTTCACTTTAAGATGAAACGGCACAGAGAGGATCCAGTCGGCCAATCCCTACATCTTTCCATGTTTTTTTGATTTGCCTCATTAGTCTTGCATTAAGAAGCAATTAGATAGGGAAGCAGCCAGAATGAAAGAAAATAAAAATTGTATTGGAAATTGCAAGTGCCAAAAACTGCCAAGACAGATTTGTACTTCAAGCTTATTTAAACATGCTGAAAACATGCTTCCTTTTCCCAGACAGAAAAGCATTAACCCTGTAAATCTGAATAGATGTATTTCAGGTAAATTATCTCCTAGACTTAGTTTTGTACAAAAGGTTGTTGGCCTTTACACAATAAGGAGGTCAAGCAGTAAAGTTTTGTTTGCATCAGTAGTTTATTTTGTTGTGCTTCATTAAACACAGTGCTTGTTGACTATTTTGGAATGCAAAATCCAAGCGATTGATCTCAGCCACTTGGTGTGCCTTTTGGAGATAAAGGAATGGCTGAAATTTCCAAATTAGTGTCACAAAGCTGAGATACCCTTACTTACTTAGATTCACCATGGCAGTGCAAACATGCGAAAGAGCTGAGTGGATTACTCATTAATAAGGAAATGAGTCCTTAAATAAGGCTGGTTATCTGAAAATTTAAATAAGAAATCTCTCACAAGGTAGGATCTTGTTCATAATGGGAAGGCTATGCCATTCAGCTTAATTAGCAGCCATCTGAATGAGAAAAAGTAGTTACTTGGTAATAAAGTTAGCTGCTTTACAGCTCTTGCTATAATCCTAGCTTTCTTAGATTTAATTTGTGTGAAAAGTCAGCCTGTCACCCAACTGGCAGATTATGGCTGTGAGTTAATTCAATGCCATATAAGGAAATCCTCCCCCAAAATGTGGAACTTAATAAAATGTCTTCGTGGGCTTTTGTAACCACCATATCCAAGCCCCTCCTGTGAGGCAACAGAACACATTGTCACAGTTTTACAGACTGAGAATCAGCCAGCCAAGTGCATTGTCTACTGCCACGTAGGAAGCCTGAAGAACTGAACCCCATCTCAGCTGCAGCTCTAACCCACGGACCATCCGCCGTCTTTCTGCAGGAAAAGTTTTAGTGCTCTTTAGCAGAGAAAACTCTTAGAAAAAATAAATCCAATGTGTTGGTTTGGGCTTTGGTTTCAACAAAAACCCCTGTACAGTAAAGATTAATTAAATATTACAGTGTGATTAAAGACCTAAAGAGCATAACAGGAGCGCCAGTCTTCAGCCAGAAATGATGGCAAGACAGACTAGTGTTGTGGCTCCCAAATGAATGCACAGGGACCAAAATCCTGTCCCCAAGGCTAGGTCCTGCTTTTGTCTGATTACACAAAAGAGTAATTTTTTGATAAAAAGCCCCAAGTGTCTTGCCATCATGGATGTTGAGAGCTTTGCGGAGTGGCTGTTGCGGTGCTGTCTGTCTGAGCCCAAGGTGTGTGCTTCCAGCCTTCACTCCCTGGCATTGCTTTGAACCTCCCTCTCCACAGCCTCCTCAGCAAAGCACGCTTCATGGCTGGAGGAGAAAAGTGTAGCGGGCCAAACCTCCTTGGAATTACATTTTGAGTCATGTACATGATTAAGAGTATATGTGCTAAAATGTACAGTCTGGAAATGCTTCGCATTTTAATCCAGGGGAAAACTTCACATGTGTTGTGATAGTGTTGCTTAAAAAACAAGGTGGCAATTCTTTTTAGGTCCCTCTGTGCGATCCCCCAGTATGAGTATTTCTGCTGAGGACTAAAAGAGTCGTGGCAGCTTTTCTTCCATGTATTAACTTTGCATTTGAATCTATTTAGGTTTTCAGAAACATAAGTCATATCTTATGAATGATACAGCTAAGAGTGTTGCTAAAGGTGTCAGCTGAAGCTTGGTAGTTGTCAAAAGGATGTCTTGAGCTGTATCAATTCAAAGGCAGTACTCCTTAGTACGGTTTCATTGGTCTGCTGAGACAAGAACAGTTTACATGAAGATATAATGTAGCAAGCAGGGTGTCAGGAACGATGCCAGAAGGTTTTGGCTCCTCTGTGATTATGGCTGATCTTTTTTGGACGTGATCTTAAAAACCAAACAAACCTGAATGGTACATATTGCCAAGGAATTAAGTTTTTGTTTTTTTGATTTTTTTTTTTGTATTTTGTACGATGTACTTTTCTAAAAGACAGTAATGCATTGAAATACAAGGATCTTACATGACGTTGCATCTTCAGAAAGAGTATCTTGTTCAGGATATTTTGAGCAGTGTTTCCCAAAAGAACAATTACGACCTGAATATCTTAGATGCTTACTGCACTTCTTGCATGAGTAGGGAAGTCTTTACACTTAACACACTTCATACGAGAGGTTGTAAAGGATACCTGTGAAAACAAACAGTACATATCAGTGTGTGACTTATGGGATTTGGTTCTTTCCCATTAACTTTTTGCTGATGTAAGTTTACTGGAGATAGTGCTGTCGCCCCTGATTTACAACAGTGTAAGCGAAAACCAGAATCATGCTCGTGGTCATGCAAAACTTTAATCCATAAGAGGAAAGCAAAATATTAGTTCATTTGTCTAGCAACTTATTCCACTCAAACTGTGAGAATCTTTTTGTATCATTATCCCATTATCAGTGGCTAAATAAGGAACTGAAAAACTACAGAAGAGCTGGGTGGAGACCTAAGAAAGCAATTCAGCAGTCTGGAACTTCCTCTGCTAAGAAATTCTGGCACTAAACCCAAGCAAAATCAGAGTTATTCAGCCAAAATAAATCCGTGCAGTGACGATATCAGATGTGAGGTAACAGCAAGTCATGCTGGAGGATATCAGACATTCTTGAATAAACCGCAGGGCCTAGATATAATCCTTTGTCATTACACTGCAGCCCTGCCAGCAAAGAAAACAAATTTTGGAGTCATTATGGCAAGGCAAGTATGAGCATATGGAGTCTATGTGCTTAGGGTGGGAGCTGGCAAGCTTCTGAGCACCTTCAGCTCACACGCCCCCAACAGCCATTAAATATCCTTCATTCCCACACTCTGATCCCTATGGAAGCAAACAGCTCTCTAGTATCATTTCCACAAGAAACAGCTGCAAGCCTTGTTGAAGTCTTTGCTTTGCTGTCAGGACATTATTGATCAAAGCTTCCTACCACTAACCTGGCTGCTTTCTTTAGTTTTTCTGTGTGTCTGGGCAGATTCTGAAATGCGACTGGATGAAGAAGTTCCTGCCCATCATCTGAACAGTGTAACCAACCATGCATACACTCGTGACTTACATTAGCAAATATTACTTTTCACTTGGGTTGGGCAGTAAGACACTCAGAGGTGAAAGTGAGAGGTTATCACTTCTTTCTGCCTCTCCAGCCTCTGCAACACACAGATAGACTTCCCGGAAGTACGAGCAAAACCTGCAGCAATTTTCCTTCAATGCCTTATACTTTGTGGTGCACCTGAAGGTGCCTTGCAGCACCCCATGCAGAGAAGGTGGAGCAGGTATCTGGGGCAGTGCCTTCGGCTAGGCTAAGCCTTCTGTGTGTGCTTGCACTCTGCTATCCCTGGTTTAGCAGGCAGTGGCTTTCTATGTTGTGGAAGCGCGGCCTTTTCTGGTTGGATTCCTGCATCCTCAGCCATCTCTGCTGTAAAAAGGCGCTAGACATTTGGCTCAGGAGCCAAAATACCCTTTTGGAAAAGGAGTCTTGGAGCACTCTGGGTTACATTAATGCACACCATGCATGGGCATATTCCTTCCTCCCCGTTCTCCTTCTTGTTTGCTCAGGAGATACGCACAGAGCTTGCTTTTCTTTTTTGCAGTAGGTGTTGCAGGAAGCCCGCCATACCACAGATCCCATTTGACGCATATGTGTGGTATTTGGCTACTGTGTTTGCAAAACCTGTACTCTGATTTATAAGCTAATGTGAAATGCTGAATTCTAGACTTGAGTAAATGGGTTAGTGTGTATTGTAGTTTAGTACTATCAAACACTGAAATGTAGAGATGGAATTAAGTTAGTTCCACATTAAAAATGGGATGTTTTATTAGAGGTAATAAATTCAGTGCAGAAGAAATTTATTTAGACCACGATTGTTAAATTACTTGGATAATTAAAACCTGCGATGGGTAAGATGACATGTGGTAGGAAAAGGTTGAGTATTTAACTCAGTTCTTTCATAGTTTGATTCATTGTAAGGTAAATACTACTTGTGTGGGGTATGTCAACTTTATTTCTAAAATGTGTTCACTGAGGCAGTTAATAGTGGTTATTTCATAAAGTTAAGAAAATAGAAAGCTAAACTTTTATGACATTTATATGGGCCGGCTTTAGACAGAAAGATGTAAGCACTGAGGAAAATATAAGCACTGTAGAAACTGTGTCATTTTGACCATACAAGGGGCTAGCTGCCTGGTTAATGTCTGGCATTTATGTGAATTCCAGTTCTTTCAGATATCTATTTTTATCCTTCATTAAATTCTTCTTGGAGTGACACAACAGAAATCCCAAGCAAATTGCTAAAAGCAGTTTCCCAAATCTTCTCTTGCTTTTCTTTACATAATGTTATGCAAATCTCCAATTACTGTGCTTCATTTGGCATCAAGATGAAAGAAGAAATGGGATAAAGATTATCCCAGCTCTGCTGACTGCAAGGACAGTAGGTTATATATTCCCTACCAAGGACTACTGCATAGATTTTCAATTGGTGTGACTCTCCCTTTGTTTCTATTTTTCCTGCTTAATGATTGAAAAAACAGACTGAATCCTCCCTAATTTTCATCCAAAAATGACATTGTTCAATGATGAGCTTAGCAATGCTTGAAAGAGTGCATTCTACAGTGGAATAAATGCATGGAGCTGTGCACAGCCTGCCAGCAGCCAGCATCCACAGCTCTTAGTAGGGACATATCTTTGGGTAGATGCAGAGCTGAGAGCTGCAGAGCTATGTAGCTAAGTAAATGCAGACCCACTTGTAGCCAGCTTGGATCCCAAAGAACGGAGCCTGCCCAAATCGATATGCCAGATGTATGTCCCCTGTGCAGGGCTAAGAAACTTTTTTTTATTATTTTTCAGCCATTTGAAGGTTCGTTTTTTTTTGTCACATACCAACAATCGGATTTCTACTTCTAAAACTAGTGTGCCGGCTGCTGGTTTTATTCACATATTCTTATACATATCAGGAGTCAGTTTTAATACAGAGGGCAGAATTTGGATCATCATTTCTAAAGCTGAAAGGCTGCTGTATATGCTCAGTCTGCCACCTAGGCCTTTTTGATGGAAATGTCAATCTGCAGTGATCTGAGGGTACATTCTGACACCTTTACTTATTTTATACCTAATTCTGCACGTCATCCCATTGAATGACTTCATTAAATGAGGTCAGAGAATAAATAATTTGAGTCTGAGAAGCTAGCCTGTAATTTGTCGTTTATTAGACATGGACTAATGAGGGTTCTGGGCTATTTACTGCATTTCCTGGCATTCCACTCCATGCCTCTTTATGTAGGAAAGAGTGCGTTTCAACACACTTAGGATCAGGTTTTGTTTGTGCTGAATTGTGTCACTCTGTTTTGTTCACCTGACATCAGTTTACAGCAAGTGAGAAGTTAGATCAGAATATTTTTTCCCATTGAGATAATCTGTTGATAGAGTGGGACGATATTATAAATCTAGCTTTGTTTAGTTCGTACTTGACAGCCTAAATCAAACAATGGAGATTTCTCTTCACCAAAGGTAATATTGTGTGTTATTCTGTAAAACGGAATGTAAATATACTCCAACACTGCGAGTAATGGTTTTGCTCCTCTTTTCTGCAGCAATATGAGAACTGGCGACCAAACCAACCAGACAGCTTCTTTTCTGCTGGAGAAGACTGTGTTGTTATAATATGGCATGAGAATGGGCAGTGGAATGATGTACCATGCAATTATCACCTTACCTATACCTGCAAGAAAGGAACAGGTACAAACTTTCTAGTAACAATGGCGTAATTCTTTAAATTCCAGTTTTACAAAATTAAAATGATGAATTCTAGCTGATTTCTGGTGACCAGTACAGTGAGCCTTCAATGGAGTTACCCTCAGAAAGTCATCCTTTGTCTGTATCCATGTATTCCACCTCTACCTAATCTGATCTTGAGTCAGGCACAAAAGTGTACACAGCCGAAACTCTTGGTTAAAACCAGGCAAATTTCTCCTTAGGTACAGGTCTCAGCAAAAGAGGCATTCATGTACCTGGCAGGCTGTTTTACTTGCATACCGTGAAAATACTGCCAACTCTTCTGTCCTGGGATGGTATTACTGTGAAGTGTGCGCGCAGCAGGTTATTGGTCGGCAGTCAGAGCAGGCAGCTGACCACTGGTGTGTGGTTAGTTTTCAGCTTCAGCTGAGCATGCTTCTCACCCGTCAAGTAATGCTGACCTTTGTCTTCGTCTTCTTTTTACAAAACCATCTAGTTTAATGGCACCACTGGAGTCTGAAAAGCACATTTGTTTTATACACTGTTAGAGCTGGTAATTCCAGGAAACCTGTTACCAGGAGCCATACAGCAATACTTTAGGAATTGCCTCTGCCTCTTTAGATGGGGGAAGTAAAGAAGCAGCCAAAATCTTGTGTGTGCTCCATTGTACCCAGTTACAATTTACAACTTTTTGTTAACATGTTCTCTGGGTCTTGACAGATCCATCAGTTCTAAAGTGCTTTTAAATAGTCTACTGTTGAGGAAGACATGAGAAGTATTGAAAATGAGGCCTTTCTTTTAAGTGCCTGTAGTAACTTCACTCGTTTTCAGGTTTTACAGCTTTCCAGGGAAAATCACTCATTGTGTGAGTAGGCCAACCTTTTTGGCTCAAATTTACGTCACAAATTTGAACCAAAAAAAGCAATACTAACCATACTATCTGCTGATTTCCAATTTTTGTTATTATTGTATTTGGTCTACAAGACTGAGGAACTGCAGAAAAGACTGATCTCCGTATCCTTACTTGGATATGCCTCTTGGGAATCTGAGTCCCTTGACATCCTAGCCAGGGTTTAGAGGTCAGTAGGGTATTCAGAAGTGCATTTACAAACTGACTTTTTCGGTTATGTTCTGTCTTCTTTTCAGTTGCTTGTGGTCAGCCTCCTGTTGTGGAAAATGCAAAGACCTTTGGGAAGATGAAACCCCGTTATGAGATCAACTCCCTCATTAGATATCACTGCAAAGATGGTTTCATCCAGCGTCATATTCCAACCATCCGGTGTCAAGGAAATGGAAGATGGGATATGCCTAAAATTACTTGCATGAATCGTGAGTTCTATGAAAGTAAACCAGTGCTGGATCAGAAGCAATAGACTAAGATTAATAATTAATAAATGTATATTTTAAGAGAAGTGCAAATCTGGTATGACAGATTATGACAGCAATACTGCTCGCTCTATCTGTAGGAAAAAACATCAGGCCTTCAAAACGAATGAAAATGTTCCTCTTCTGTTTTTACAGAAGCCACTAAAATTCTTTTGAAGTAAACAACACTGCTACAAAGCTCCTGAAATCCACAGGTTCCTGGTAACACTACCAATTCTTTCTGCAGCTGTGGTCTAACTGTGTGTAAGAGATGCTTCTCGTGTCCATAACGTGGCCATAGTACCAGTCAATCATCTGTTAACCCTCTAAGTAACCGAGAATAAGTGCAACTGTAATGTGAAGTGTAGCCAGCCCATTCATAGTTAAATAATTTTAAATTAATTTCCCTTTTTTTCCTCCTTCTCATTGCAGCGTCCACATACCAAAGGACTTACTCTAAGAAATACTACTATAAACATTCTTCATCAGGAAAGGGAACATCGTTAAATTCATCAAAACACTATCATCGCTGGATCAGGACATGGCAGGACTCAAGGCGCTGAGAGCTAAATGGTGGATGGGAATATCCACCATTTCAGCCAAAGTCGTAACTTTCTGTGCCTTTTCTATCACTTATAGGAGTATTATCAAATTGTTTTGAAACTACGGACTGCGGCATTCACAATGCATTTCGCAAAAATATGGTGTTTATCAGAAAATTTAAAAAAAAAAAGGAGACGTGCTTATGGGGATAAAAGGAAACCATTTCCAGCCTATAAAGATTAATAGTTTTCTATATGCCATCAGTGTGGACCATTCTATGATATATACCAGCCTTCTGCAATATTTAAACAGCTCGATTTTAGCACCAATGAAAATGTAAATAAGATGATTTAAATGTTGTTTAATTGTGTGTTGTTTTTAAAATCCTGTATATAAAATGAAAAGTCACACTAATTTCAGGCATATTTATGGTTAGAATGGCCTCAGAGGTCTTCAGTCATTTATGATGTTGTTTTTATGTTGTTTACCTAGGCTGGAAATGGTTGAAATAACTTCACTGACTGAAATTTGCTATTATCAGGTGAAGATAAACACACATGTTACATGAGGTTTGGTGGTTTTTTTGATGTGAACTGTGCCAATTCCCATCCAAGGTACAGTTTGTGTCCATGTGATGAAAAGTTTAGATAGAGCACATAAAAGTGGCATGAAGCATGAACTAGGGACTGCAATATGGAACTTTTTTTCTGCTCTCTATTCCAGCTTCACCATTCATGAGAAAGGACTGCATGGAGGAGCTGTATATGGCCAGGAGAGCCTGTAAAAATCCAAGTGCTAATACATTAACTTTATCAACCAGGGCCACTTCTTCTGAAAAGAAAAAAAAAAAAAAAAAGAAAAAAAAATTACTTCCACGACATTAACCACAAGGTCTACATTACAGGTCTCTGCATTCTAAAATGGAGATAGACCTGGTGTTTGGGGGATTTTTTTTGTAAAAAACAAACAAAAATCAAAAAAGTAAATAATTTTGTATATATAACCATTTTTTAATCTTTTTATAAAGTAATGAATGTTTGTGTATGAATGCTGCAGCTGTGAAGCGTACATAAATAAATGAAGTAAGCCATACTGATTTAATTTATTGGATGTTATTTTGCCCATGCAAAGAAGATGAAAAGAGCTCACCAGCGCAGTATTAGCCCCTGAGCTCCACTTTTGGAACCATCTTTCAGTTCAGCTTCTGTTTCCCTGGAGAACAGAATTCCTGCTAAAGAGGATGATTTGTTTGCGGTTAGATGGGTGAGAACTGTGTGACTTACAGCAGAATCAGAATCTTGGCTTTCTAGAAAGAAGTGTGTGCACGAGGAGATTATAGGCTGTAGTTGGTGCAGTGCGTATGTAGGAGTTTTCTGTTGTGATTTCTTACCCTGGTCAGCTCGACGGCTGACCTGGATGTGTACAGTAAGTGTAGAAGGTAACGTTTGAAACGACCTCTCCATAGAAAGGACTGTTATTTCTGCGAAGTGCCTTGCACACCTTTGGGCACAAGATGAAAGGAAAAAAAAATAAAAAGAAAATAAAGAATAGTAAGTTCCCTATGATATACCTTTTTAAATAACATTACAAACACGGACGGGAGGTTTATGCCTTTGTGTTAGTGTGGGGATACGATGCAAAAAGTTGAAAGGGAAAGGATAAGAGTTGAAATCCAGCCAACAGGTAACAGTTTCTACTAGGCAGAGCTGCCCAAGGAGTGACCTTACCATAGCTCGTTGGGAACAGTAATTACGGTTCCAGACAACTGGAACAGACAACCATCTCTTCAGAAATGGCAGAGACTGCCCCACTGAGTGTACCCAACCTTTACGCGTTCAACGTGGCAGTGCATCACCGTGTTGGCTGGTCCATTCCCCACCCCTCGCCCCCAAACAATGCACATAATTAATACTTTTCTCTATTTATATTATTATCTTGTATAGTGTATAATGTGAATGTCTGGTTTTTTTGTGAATGAAAGTCCAAAATCTTTGTAACTTTTATATCTGCTTCTGTTTCACCAAAGAAACAAGGTTTTGCTATACTGTGACTTGTCTTGTTATTGCATGTCTTCCCGTTTAAATCTATGCAATGTGATTTTTTTCATATGAATACAATTAGACTGTCAGGTACTTCATAATTATCACGGGCTTAGTCAAGTGCCCACTGGAGTCAATGAGAGTCAACTGGCTGAACTTTGGTCAGTGCTGGATTTGACTTTATATGAGCAGCTCTAGGGGATATTTTAAGATATACATTGTATGTTTTGAAGTCGATTATTGCTTGTATAAGTCAAGGCTCTGTTCAGAAATATTCTACATATCACTTCCTTGTACCAGAAACATACAGAACAGAAAATATATTTTAACACTTTGCAAACTTTCTCACCATATGTATAAAAAACCCTGCATAGATTTGTTGCTTTCTTGTCTACTTGTTGGATTTAAACAATGTTGTAAGGCATTCTGATAACATTGTGATTGTAGTTTTAAATAGGTTAGATACAGTGCTTATACTGATTTTTTCACCTCCTTCTATTACGTATAATAAAATAGGACTGACAACATTCCTTATTAAAAAAAGAAAGAAAAAACAAAAAACAAATCTGTTACCCATGCTTGTTTGTTTAGTCAGAGAATGGAACTTTCTTCAGATTTGGAGACTGTTTCTAATACTGATCTAAACCCCAAACATTCCAATACCGTGCAGTATGTAAAGTGCACCCACTCGTACTGCAAAGCTAGGTCTGCTGTGAAGCCAGGGCATTACCACGACGAGCGCTGTGATTCCTTTACATGGAGCATCTCTGAACTCCAGTATGCAGAAGAGTGTCGGGACTGGAGCAGAGGGATAGAAGGCAAAACTTCAGGTTTAAATACAGATTTTCTCAGTTGGTGTTTCTAAGCTCTGCTTTGTCGCCTTTCAAGTTAAACCAGAATTCTTTTTAACTTCTTTTTTCAAAGTTGCCCTGTATCTGCTGCAGAGGTAGAAGGGTCTACTTTAAATTGTGTTCTACAACTATAGGCAAATATTGGAATTGTATTCCCGCAGTAATCTTCCCCTGTTAACCTTTAACCTTTTTGTCTCTACTAACACACTGTCTGCCATTTAAAAGGATGCAGAAATGGCTGTAGACTAGGAGGTGGAAAGGTTAGGAGAGGACGGGGCACTGGTGATTGAAGCCATCAGCTTGAGGGAGTTCAGATGTGCACTGCACATCTTGGGTTACCAGCAGCGCATGGAGCATCTGGTTCAACCAAGGCTTAGGCTGCAGGTTTGTGCCCAGAGCTCAAAATCCCACATGAGAGCAACTGCATTTTTTGTGCCCATGAATATCTCCGCAGGGCAGCTGTTACTATTCTGAACGTCTTCCCGTCCATTCAGATACTGACCGGATTTGACTTCCCAGCAGGAACCTCAGAGCATGGGGTTCACCTCCTGAAGAGGTTACCACCACACAGGACAGAAATAAGCCAGGCCACCTCTTTCGGCAGAGCTTCTCAAGTAGCAAGAGAAGCTGCTGGTTAGTGGAAAGGTTCCTCCCACAGCTACGCCCTAAAAGAGGCACAGCTTCTTGAAGCTAGGGAGGAAGAGACAGCTCCCTGACGGCAGATCTCCTTGAAGGACAATGGTTCCCATGGGATCTCTTGCCTGAGATGTTGCTGCAAGTAGCGACTCATCAGAGACCAGGGATGGACAAACCATGTAGGAGCATCACGAGTCCCTGGAAGCACAACAGCAAGGCACAGACGGGCTGGCAAGGGGCTGCCCGTGGAAAGGACAGCGTGCAAAGAGGGCTTTGCAGTCAGAAATTGCTTTGCCAGGGCAGTGGCCGGATGAACACTGCGGTTCCACCTGTGGGTGTGGTGAAGGCCTATGGCTGTAATACCTTTTTAAGCAAAAATTCTTAATTTCTGTAGGCAGCAACTTTGCTCTGAGCATACGCAGAAGCCAGCACACGTGAGCAGACACGCTCCCTTGGCGATAAGATGCTGAAACCGCAAAGGCTGCTGCGAGTTTGAGCTGTGAAAAGCTCAGCAGCACAGCGGCCTGGTGTGACTGAGGGGGAAGTGAAGCAAGAGGGGAAGCAGCTACCAAGGTAGATGCTATTATTATCTAACTTCTGAAAACCTGGATCCTGCTAAGAGCGTGACTTGTGGATAGATTTAAATCCTGAGTGAAGCTCTGCACCTCTAGTAAGTTTGGATTTTGTTTTTTCTTTTTTCTTTTCTCTTTTTTCCACATTTTACATGCTGACTTTTTGCATTTGGAAGAGCTATGTTCTTGTCTGCTAAGAAGTCTTTCTGCTGTTGTGTCTCAAAAAGAATCCCAGATGGTTCCTCCTCGGCGTGAGTAGGCTGCTGCAGGAGCAGTGGCTGCAAAGATGCCTCCAAGGGCTTCTAGGCAGTTCTGTGAACTTCAAAGGTGTTTGTAGATGGAGGGGTACGAATCATTCCCGGTGTGAGCCGGTCGTGTTTCTTAGTGCAGATGGTAGCGAAAAAGGGTGGTCGTGTTCTTTGCTCAATTAAAAGGCTTGGAACAGGCTGTCTGTCCCTCAGAGGTGGAAGGTGCTGTCTGTGGGCTCCAGCTCTCCAGGAGGAAAATTGCTCCTTCACCAGGGACTGTTTAAGGTGTTGCACACCAAAAATGACTGGAAAAATCTCCTGGTTTAGTGCAATTGTGTTGATGCACAAAGGCAAATGCAGTCTTTTTCAGAAAAAAACATGCAATTTGTGTTATTGATTGTAAGCAGTAACACGCATAAAGACTTTACAAGCACACTGCCCTTCCTGATAAACGATGAAAGGTTTGCAATTGATGTGTGGACGAAGCAGGGACTAAAGCTTACAGGCCACACAAAGCTGTTAGCATGGTGAAGCCAAGAAGTATAGTCATTGTACAGACAGAAATATCATCCAGAAAAAGCTGTGTCATTTGAGCACTCCAGCAGTAGACCTATATGGAAGGAAACCTATGACCTCGTAAAGTGAAATCTGAAGGCAAATTTTGGTTTTCATGGCAAATAAATACTTTCAAGTGGGGAAGCCACCAGCTATTGCTGCTATGGAGGCTAAGTTACTGTGTAAATGCAGATAAAAAAAGAGAAATGGGAACCTGAGGTGTGTTGTGAGGAATCTATTGCAAGGCTGGGATTGGATTCACAATACAACCCCATATTTCCAGTTGCCAATAGCCGGGCGAAATGGATTGATGGGAATATTCCAGCAGCCTGGGATGGTTGGAAGAATGAAGAAACTACGAGGAAGGCAGACACTAGTGGTGGTCCTCCACAGATGCTGCAGAGATTGTAAGGAGCAACTACATGGCTTCTGGTTGTAAGCTCTAGAAGTTGCATAGTGTAGTGGTGAGAAGTCCTGCGACAGTAAAAGTCCTTATTACTTCAAGATAGAAGGTAATCAGTTTAGGAAAGGGAGTAAAAGGTGTGCTTGTGTTTCGTAGCAGGAGAATGGCTGGAATTTCAGTCCTGTGTTTCTTACACTACAGTGTCTGGGGTAATAAATATACATAATGTTCTGATGTGGTAGGGAAAAAAGGAACACAGGGGTTGTACACACAGATCTGCAGCAGACCCAGGCAATGAACCCGTGTTTACTAAGGGCCCTGTTCCTTCACAGTGTTTCTTTTTTTTAAAAAAAACAAAAAGTGACTTTTCTAGGCAGGTGGTGGAATTTTTGATTCCAAAGGCAGTGGGATCCCAGGCTGCTCTTTTTAGGATTAACACAAACCTTGGGCGCACCCACGCACCACGTCTTTGCCAGTATATATGTATTTTTAATAAGCTCAGAGTAGGGGGAAAAAAGCAACAGATGTTGCTGATGATGCTGTCTGCTTGCTGAATGCAGGATCCCTGTGATCGTGACAGCCATAGGTGTTCTTCCACTGCAGCTTGCTTGTCTTCAACCACAGCAGCTCCTAGGTGTTCTCAAAAGCTGACCTGGAACAGTATACAACAGGGTAACAGAGCTAGAGACTGCTCCCAGCACACTTTCCACATCGATCTCTCGATGAGCGAGGAGGCAGCCCCCAGCGTCCCATGGCTGCAGAGGTGATGCTGAGCCTGCATCCCCTGCAGCGTGCAGCGCTGACAGGTGCAGTGCCAGGCTGCAGCTGACGAGCCACGTCACCAAAAGGGCACGTGCACTCCTGACAAAACAGGTGGACTTCGGTAGATTTCAGACCATGCCGTGGCACTGGGCTGGTATTTGCAGTTTGAAAACAGCTGATGGTACAGGGCTGAAGTGTCACAGAATCACAGAATGTTTGGGGTTGGAAGGGCCCTCTGTGGGTCATCTAGTCCAACTCCCCTGCCAAACCAGGGTCACCTACAGCAGGCGTCCAGGCGGGTCTTGGATATCTCCAGAGAAGGAGACTCCACAGCCTCCATTGGCAGCCTGTTCCCGTGCTCCGTGACCCTCAGAGTGAAGAAGTTCCTCCTCGTGTGTCAGCTATTTCCCTTTGCTTTTGGGGAAAATAAAGATGTTTTCCTCTCAGCAGGCTGAACAGGTCGTGCTGTCTTTCTCGTACTTTCAGAGTATAAAAAATCCTAAACCCAGCACAGCGTCATTCATCATGGTACCAAATCAATTGCACCCCACTGAAATCATCTCTGTTAGGTATTACTAAGAGGTTCTGCAGCATGTTGGAGCAGAGGTCTGTCTGCTTGCACTTTGCCTTCACTAACAGAGACCAGTGGAAGATGCTTTAGGGAAAAAGATGTGATAGGAAAAAGTGATGTTTTGATCCCTTATTTCCATGTCCTTCCCCTGCCAGCATCCTGGCTCCCTCCCTGTAGGCGTGCTTTCCAGACTGACATCTTCAAAGGCAGAGTAAGAAGGACAAAAATCATGAGAAAATAATATTGTTATGAAAGGGAATTGTGATATCAGAGATAAAAATTCAGGAACAATGATGGGAGGAAAAGTATATGGGTATTGATTAGAAAAATGGAAAATCAATCCATGTTAACCTTCTGTTAGGGAGGAATTTTAATTTATACCGATGAATTTACACCAACTAGACAGTGACGTCAGTGTAACAGCTACATATAATATAAAAAATGTGCTATTGCAGTTTTTGATAAACTGGCCTAAACGTGTGTGCTGTTTGTTTGGTAGTAGTTTTTTGTTTGCAGTCTATGGTTACAGGTGTTTTTTCAAAAAGCTACTAAAATCGTTCAGGACTGCATTTAAGACAGACCCTTCAGCCTGCGTTTGCACAAGTGGGCTACCCCTTCAGTCACTTTCCAGTCCCTGAAAATTGTTAGGAACAGCTGTTTCTATATGTAAAGCCAAACATTCGAGTTTAAAATGACAGGCAATTTGGATGCAGAGATTTTTCAAGTTGCCTGAAGTGACATTAACATACTGCTGAAGTGAAATGACTTCTAAAGACAAGAGAAGAGCTTAGGACATGCAGCATCTCTTACTGTAGCTCTTGAGTGGAAGTTTCTTCCTGAATAATAGATTCAAAATGTGAAAGCTAAGGAAAAGCTCGGGGTGTAGTCTACAAAAGTCTTTTGAGCTTTACATTATGCTGGCTACTAGCTAAGACATAATTGCATAGAGACGTGAATTTACCTTTACCTTTTAGGACATAGGTTTACGATTGTATGTAGTAAATCTTCTTTTTTCAGTGGTAAAAAGTCAGATATGTGTATTTTGATGGACTCAATATAAGGAGTCCAAGGCATCATTAACAGCATCGTGGCTAACCTTAGAGGAAGAAAAATATTTGCCAAAGGAGGAATGAATAAAATTACAGAAATCCAGCCCTTTTTCTCTTGCTCCACCCCAGCTGAATCGAAGCACAGCTTTGATCTTAAAAAGGCCCTGGGGATTGCTCCAAGCTGCTGAGGGTGGCTCTGGGGCTGCTGTGTTTGCAGCTGTTGAGAAGCTGAGATGTTCTCCAAGCCCTTGGAGTGGCAGGAGGGCAGTGCCAGCATGGGGTAGCAGTGCCACAAGAAGGAGAAAATGGGATAACTCAGGGTGGTGTCACCGAGCCAGTGCAGAAGCAAATGCCCTGCCTGGACAAGCCCCATCCCGTGGAGAAACGGCTGGCAAGTGCAAGAGCTGTCACCTTGTGCTGGCAGGCATCCAGTCTTGAACATTCCCTGATGTGATGTGGCTTGTTGCTGTGGCTGCGTGCAGGAGCTGGGACACATCAGGCTAACCCAGTTCTAAAATGGCTGAGGTAATGCAATTGTGACCGCTGTTAAATTTGCAGCAAATAACACACATGGTCCAAAAAATTGTTAGGCTATTAGGACAGTTTCAGATAATTTCTTAGGGATCAAGTCTCCTTTCTGTTAAACCATTGTGGCTTTTGAAAAATGGGTACAGATCAAAATTCTTGTCCATACGTGTACCAAAAGTCAGCTACTCTGCTGCATTCATAGATTGGTGTAGCCACTTTCCCGCGAGGTAGTATCTCCTCCAAACCATCCTCTGCAGCTGCAAAGTTCAGTTTACTTCTGTGAGATTCACAGACTTTGCTCTTCCTGTGCAAAGAAATCATATTGCACATTCAAAATAATTCTCTACACCTCTATGATAATAATCTACCGCAGGTAACACACTGTTTTGTTTTCCTTTGCTTATCTTACCTTCTTACAAGAGTACGGTGTCCACTGTAGCTGGATATCCAGGACTGTCTTCTGTGACCTCCTCATGGCAAAGACATCTCTTGGATCTTGGCCCATATGTATTCTATGTGATATCCAGAGTGTAAATGCCTCTAGCTGATCTCACACCATGTAAATAACCCTTTTTGTCCATAAATTTTCAACTTGATCCCCATGGATAGTGAGCAAAGAGCACAGAAGGGAAACAAGCAAATTCTGTATAGTACGAAAAATTTTCCTCTCTCATCTCTGCTATATCACTATTGATGTAACCAATACTCTTAGCGTGCTTATAAATATCTTAAGGGTGGGTGTCAAGAGGATGGGGCCAGACTCTTTTCAGTGGTGCCCAGCGACAGGACAAGGGGCAATGGGCACAAATTGAAGCATAGGAAGTTCCAGCTGAAAATGAGAAAGAACTTCTTCCCTCTGAGGGTGACGGAGCACTGGAACAGGCTGCCCAGGGAGGTTGTGGAGTCTCCTCTGGAGATATTCAAGATCCTGCCTGGACGCGGTCCTGTGCAGCCTGCTGTAGGTGACCCTGCTTCGGCGCAGGGGTTGGACTAGATAACCCACAGAGGTCCCTTCCAACCTCAAACATTTTGTGATCCTGTGATTTAACCGCTTCTGTCTCCTTACTTTGTACAGTAGATGCTTTTGAGACCCATGTGTCTGCAGATATGATGATGGTAATATCCCATCCTCACCCTACATAGTCAAGTTTTTTAAAAAAACACAACCCAGCTTTCAACGTATATCAGCAGCTACCTCTCCATCTCACCTGAAAAGTGTGTTTCATTAATTAATTCTCTCCAGATTTTATAAATCAATAACTGTTGATAATTTTTTTAATTATATGTTGTGTATCATAATAAGAAACATCTCTTCTGGAGTGAGGAGAAAATGCAAATATTCAGTAACCTTAATCTCACTTTATTAGAGTGTGAATCTTTGTGTGCAATAGTTCTCTCGCATGTTTTAAGAACAGGTTCAATCAAGAGTAAGTGGGATGTTACATTCTCAAAGCTGGACAAATCAAGTTTGCCTTCCATCAATTACATTGCCTTACTCCAACCACAGACTCTTCAGGTGGAAGTTGTGCCATGACCACTTTTGTGACATAAGATGTAGGTAATGGTTAATTAAAGAAATGAGCAGCTATTTCCCAGTATTTCATGTGTTCATCCAACCATTTGTGTGTTTTTGTTCAAGCTGAGTGCAGGAGAACTCAGCAAGCATTCCCAGGACGAAGTGTGAAGGTACCATTATAAGTATCAGATCATGAGCAGAATTGTCCAGTATTTGCTCTCAGATACTCTAAATCATCCATGATGTGAAGTTCAAGGATAATATAAAGGCACAGAGGTGTGCTGAAGGACCAATGCAAAATTGTTGCTGGAAAGCAGGACAGAGGAGGAATCCTTTGTTGTGATTTATTGTAATCTGATTTTGAGGAGGTAAATAAACCCATCTGAAGCTTAGGCTGGAATGTGTGTGAATAAAATGGGATTTAATTGTATAGCTGAGCAGAAAAAGGGACCTTCCCAAATCAAGGAACTGATACCCACTTCAATTTGGATTTGAAATATTCAATTTCATAACAGCTCTTAGCTGTTTATGGCAAGTACGGTTGGAGTCTGACCTACCTGCACAGATTGCTGGCTGGGTACTTTTAGTTTGCAGTTTTGGGGTTACCTTTGGGAGCTACTTCTGTGCTTATTACCCTCGGAGCACAACATAACCAAGGTCTAATGGAAACCTCTACATCTTTTCCCCCTCCCCCC
>Ga0065711_1001656_pt1 | contig 55382 bp, 40 predicted proteins | sample Hoacrofraction12_FD_59098 | JGI IMG/M metagenome (GOLD analysis project Ga0065711, IMG submission 59098) | Hoatzin crop microbial communities from Cojedes, Venezuela - Epithelial fraction 12 v2 (version 2) | ecosystem: Host-associated > Birds > Digestive system > Esophagus > Crop | place... | reverse complement strand
ATGGAAAAGGAGGGAAAAAAAAAAAAAAAAGAAGGTCCCAATTGCTAGGAAGAAGAAATATGGGAATAGTTTTATAGGGTTGCTCTTTTAAGTCTGCCATGATAAGGTGATTTTTCTCCATATCTCTCCTTTATCAGCAAGACATATATTGCTTATGCAAACGCCTTATTTCCCATCAGGCTCTGTTAAAAGTAAAGTTTACAAAAGGGGCTACCGTAGTGGATTGAGGAAAGACTACATATGAGCAACTAAAAGCCTTTGTTGTCCCTTTTTATGCAAAGCAAGATTCTAAAATCAAGACTTGCTTTCATACACTTTTTCTAGGGATTGCTGCCCTCCCTCTTCTGTAACCACGTCAATTCTCTCTCCTCATACAGATCCTCTTTAAACAATGTGGAGGGTTCCTCTTTCAAACATGAAAAAAGCTGTGGTGCCATGTAGAGGGAAAGTGGTAGCAGAAGATATTGTTACCTGGTAGGGTTGAAGGTCCCTTCTCCACCACTCTTCCTGCAGTACACAAGCTATAGATTACAAGTCAAATTGAATAGACAGATTGTACTCACATGAGGAATTTAAAGCAATACATCTGACTTTGAATCACCTGGGTTTCCGCTTCTGCAGCACTGTCAGAAGTTCAAGTCACTCTTTTATGCATGTCACTTCCTTACAAAAATCCAGCGAAGTAAACCAAAGGAAGTTTTCTTGCTTTCTACCATTAGTTTACATACGGAGTTGTTTTTATGGCCATGTCAGCTGTTTGGCACGTACCCATCATTTATGGTGGAACTGCAAACAGTTCCCCACCTGTCTGTAATTAGCTTTTGCACACACACAGAAAAAAAATCATGAAAATCAATTATGGTCATGATGAAAACAGCTTTGGGTATTAAAGGTTAACGTGCCACATTGGTATCTAGCATGAGCACGTTTGCTTATGTGAAATTGCACTGAGGAAGATCCGCAACTGTTCAGCTTTGTGAACTGCATCTCTGAACCGGTCAACAGGAGTAGGCTGAGTTTACAGTCGTCAAGCTGAGACTGTAAAAGCAATGAAAACCATCGGCTGGTGTTTGTTTGTGAAAAGCTAAGAGATGGAGAAAAGTACCCAGGCTGTTCGTATATTGTCATGCTATACTTGGGGCTGCTTACCTGCAACAGCCAACTGAAAAGCAAACACCTGTAGCCTGTGGGCCTGACACTGATACAAAGGACCACAGATACCTATTTCTTGTAAGAGCAAAGCTGACTCCGATATGAAATTACCTTTGGAGGCAGCATTTCCAGGGTGAATGCGGTGGGGCTTTTGTCCAAGTCGTGTGTGGGATCATAGTTTTGTTTGTGCTTGGTGTGTGCTCTGCACTTCGCAGCCCATGGTATGCAGAAGTGGTTTATGTGTTCGTTTCCTTGGAGAAGTGAAGTATTTGTTCTGGTGGTATTTGGTTTTCAGATCTCTTGACATAAAAATGAGCGCAGCTCTCCGTATATGAAAGCTGATGTCAGAGGCCCCTGGCGAAAGCGAACTGAAAATATACCTTTGACGGGGAATCAGCCTGAATCATGGGATGTTTGAAAGCGTGTGGGTTTAGTGGTCAATACCAAAGGTTTTGCTTCCAGCTCAGACCTTCAAAACAGATGGGTAGTGATAAAAAAAATTGTGATTTTTGATCAAATAATGCCCATTGAGAGGCCTGTAGGACGTAGCGGCATTCCTTCTGAAATGCCCTCCAGGAGCACGGTGAGTGGCTCCGGCCGGCTGTGGAAGCACGGAGGACAGAGCTGCAGCTGGAGACCGAGCCGAGGCTGTTCTGGGATTAAACAAAAAATGCCAGTGTCCAGCCACGCAAGCCAGCACCAGGCACCAGCTGCATGAAAGCAAATAAATACCATAGTGTCTACACAACTTCGCTTTTTGTGTGTGTGTGAGAAAGTCTACAGTTCACCGACCTGTTTTGCAAAGTTGTGCTCTCTGTGAGCTTGTTCATCAACTTTTGCCACTTCTTCTTTTAGCATATCCCCTACAGAAACCCCTGTGCACTGTTTGGCTCTGCCATAGCCAGAGTTTCAATTTCATTTCCTGTGTGAAACTTCATATGCTGAAAGTTTCTGTTCCGGTTTTTTTTTTGTGAAGGAAAGAAAACAAACAACAGTAAATTAAACCTCAGGGTGCTTCAGCAGTCTTTGATGGCTGAGCCCTGCGAGCAGCAGTGCCCTGGCCGAGCACTGTGGCCACCTGAGTACCACGGTGCAGCAGCAAGGGCCGGTGCTCCACCTTGGCTCCACATCTTACTCATGTCCATCACTGATTCATGTTTTTGCTGGTAATTACTGTCAGCATGAAGGAGAAGTCAAGACTGTCATCAGAAGTAGCTTACTCTTATCATCAAGCTTAAGAGCGCATGGCTCTGTCCTCAGGGCTTCATCGCCTTCTTGGACTTTATAGCCCTGTCATGGGGCAAACACTGTTGATCACGTGCATGTAATAGCTGTTTGCCTGGTACGAGCTGGCTGGCCGCTTGCCACCCACAGTGCCGCGTTGCACAACTCTTCCTTCCATTAATGCATTCTAGAAAAATAATTGGGTGTTATGCAAATGGGGAGGGGAACAAAGAAGAAGAAAGGATTGTTCTCCTCCACCAATGGTGTTGGGATCTAGGTTTGTGGGAATAAGGTGCTGTATGGTGTGTTTAAACGGCTGCCACAGGTGGGATAGAAATCTGTCCTCCGTTGTGGTTGAAGTTAAGATGAATGGAGGCAATAAAAACACAACTCTGTCTTTGTGTGGAGGTGGCCTAGGCAGGTATGGCAACAGCCGGCTTACAAAGGTGATCAGAGCCATTAGTGAGTATGGACAACTCCACCTGTTTTTCCAAAAACATGTAATCTTATATCTGTTCTTTACTTAGTTGGAAAACATACTGAAAAAGTAATCTTCAATTACGGTAAAGCCCTGACCACTAGCGTTGGTAAACTCAGTAAACTTAAAGCTAAATTCAGAATTAGTTGAAAAAACAGGTGAGGGTGGAATGATTTATCCCCAAGAAAAAATCACTTTGCAATAATTAATGCATGTGTTTTATAGCACATTTGCTTCACTAAATGGCTACTTTATTGTTTCTCTTCTGTGCACTGGGGCACTGCTCGATTATCGTAGTATGGGGTTTGCTGTCTGACATTAACTTGCGTTGTAAGTGCCTTGCAGATGTGTCACACGAAATCAATATGTTATTAATCACATGCAAAAAATTCAATAGGCACAGTGCACACGATTGACTAGTCAAGTTTGTAAGGTTTGTGGGCTTTAAGGTTTTTGCCTTTTTTTGTAGCAGTATGAGGAATATCCCTTACAGAATTTGATGTGGCTTATTTGTGGCAGTAAAACTAGTTTAATTGACACCAAGACTTACACAGAGAATTGCAATCCACTCAACAGCAGACCTTCAGAATCGAAAACAAAATGAAAATGCTTGTTCCTTTGGTCTAAAGTTGTATAACTGCAGATACAAGGTGGTTGAAGAGCCAAGGATGTGCAGAGCTCATTTAATGTTCTTCAGCAATGCCCATACCACTTGGAAACTGATCACCTTGCCATGCCACTTGGATATACTCGTGAGTTTTGTTAAAGGCCCTCTCTTAAAGACGAGGGCCTCAAGGTGTTGTCACCCAGTGAATTAATGTTTTTTCACTTTCAAGGTAGGAGAGCTGGTACAGCGGAGGGAGTATGCAGGGGAAGCAGCGGGGAGCTGATGCTTCTTTCCAGGCTGTTGGCAATCAGGAGGCTGTTAACTGGTACACCTGGAGGCATAGAATTAGGTCAGCAGTTGGCTTCACGTGGACAAACCCAAGTGTTAACTGGATGTTCTCCCACACATAATTACCAGTACAGTGTACTACGGATGAGCAGTTTCCCTTTGTTCTCCCTGCCTCCACCAACCCTTGCTTTCATGCTCCCCTTGTCTGTGGTCCTCTTTGCAGGAGTTGCCCTTGGGCTTGCTTCCCTGAGGAGGGGACAGAGCAGGAGAATCCAGCTCTCTGGTGCAGGACACTTGGTTTCTCACTGGGATAGAGCAGCCACTGTGCCCACAGAAGTTTTCAGTAGTAAGGAGTTGTAACTGGTATGATGCAGTGTGCCAGTCCTCTGCCGTGCTGCATAACCCCTGCTCTGCCTCGCTGCCCGCTGCAGGGGCTGGGGCTGCCCTGGGCCATCGCCCTGGGGAATCAGGCTCCATCCCTCTGAGGCTGGGAAGCATCAGCTTTGCTTCAGCCCCGGTGTTTAGGGTCAGGGTCATGTTCCCTCTGAAACCCATTGGAGTTCGTTCTCCTTTCCACCCCACACAACAGGAAAGGAGTTTTTAATTTCCTCCTGTTCTGGGTTTAGTTGTAACTGCTTTATTCTTTCACATGAATGAGTAGAACAAAATGAGCATCTAGAGTATTACGTGACTGCAGATTTTCTGCTGCTGAAATCTGAGTAAAGATGTGGGATTTTATAACAGCTGACACGGTACCTTTTTGAGGCATTTGAAGAGCATGAATGGAAACCCCAGCGAGAAAGAAGTAAGTGGGGGGGAAAAAGATACCTTTTGTCCAGACCACAACTGATGAAAAAGAAATTGCATTAAGCCCTGGGCTTTCCTCTCAGAATAGACTTCAGCTTTGTAAAGGAGTGCATTTTGCTCCTAGAAAATTTTCAGTGGCAGATTTTCCAGTCAATCTTTGAAGACTAAAAAAAGTGTCATAATGAAAGAAAAGGAAAGGATGAAGGAATGAGAAGGGAGATAGCGAAAGTTGGAGGGAAAACTGAGAAAGAAGAAAGGGATAGATGTTTATTTAAACACCCGTATGCAGGGGAATGTGAACAGGAAAAGAGGAGTCCATTGAAGACAAAAAGAATAGCGAGGTGGTCTTCAGGGAATTTTTAGAGGCATTTTTAAAAAGAGAGGCGATGTGTGCAATAAAGGGAGCAGTGTTGTTTTTCAGAAAACATAGGTATCTTTTTCAATGAAGCAGAAAGAACTTGGATATGAGTTAAGGACGATAAATGAAGTCAGGTGTTCTTTGGATGCTGGGGTGGCCTCGAGGGCTGCCAAACGTAAAGGCTTTTTCTTCTGCAGATCAGAAAGACTTGCACTAAGGCCATAAGTTTGATCAAGGGGCTGTTTATTTTAATCATGTATTGATTGGCTTAACCACACTGCTCCAGGAGGGAGAGCGAGCTGTCAACAGCAAGAATTACAGCTTTCAAAGTTCCAAGTAATCCTAGGGAATGAGCCAAACATAATAAATGCAGTTTTATTCGGGACTTGATCCTACTACTGTAGAAATCAATAGCAGCTTTTCCATTGCTCTCAATGAGAGTGGAAGCTGCTTATGTGAAGAGCAGCTCTCATCCAGCAATCAGGGCAGCTAATTTTCAAATATTCATGAATATGAATATAAAATAGTAATAATTTTTAAAAAGAACTCACCCACAAATATATTGGCAGATATAGAAAAGCTCAATTTTTTAAGGGAGATTGATTTCCAAGATATGAAAGAAAAAATGGCAGAAAAATAAGAGGGATGGTAATATCATTGTGATGTGATGAACAGATGTGTTGCAAAAGCCGTGGAGACAGGAGAGAAGGAGAAAGCACTGAGAAGCTCAAGATACACAGACTACACAGGCTGAACATAGTAGAAAAAGTAGTGGTGGTACACATCACACTGCCAAAATAGTCCAGAAAATCAGCAGTTTAGCCATACAATCACTCCTCAGGCAGCATTCCCATCAAGGTCAGAGACACTCGGGAGTGTGTACTTTGCTTTTAGTTAGAAGAAAGAGGCGAAAACCAAATGTTCGGTTGTGATTCTAGTCACCAATTCAGTGTGTCAAATCCCTATTCAAAGTTTCTATGCGTTGACCAAAAAAGAAGTAGCTCCTTTGCTGTGGTTTCTGATCTTCAGATGCAAGACAGGGCATGCATTTTCGCATGCATAAATGTTTACAAATGCACATCTACGCGTACAGGCAGACTTTGGTTTTTGTGTTTCCATCAGGGGTTGGAAAAGCACTGTTTTGAAGACATGATTTTTAAAGATTACTAAGTGAGGTAGCATCCACGGTGAATTTTGTCCTCAGGGCTCCTCCTGGAAGGTATTACCTTGTATTGGTCGCCTGTCTCTGGCTGTAAGAAGCTTGGAGCGGATCATTACTGTAATCCCAAAGCAGAAATTGAACAGTGTATTTTCAGATGTGTAATCCATGGGTTGTCTGTCAAAAAAAAGTCAGTGGCTCAGCAGTAATGTGAGTTGTTTCTGTTCTGACAACCAGCAGGTCCCGTCCATGCTGGTGGCCTTCCCCCATCTGCATCTCTCACCGTCTGATCCCCCTGCCCAGTGCCTCCCCTGTCCCCTACCCCTCATTTTTTGCATGTTATGAAGGATTATGTTTCAATGTCGGTATTATTTTAAAGGGTACAGGTTATCTGAGGTGCAGGCTGTACGTGCAAAGATACGATAGCTGTAGCACAGTAGATGGCCCAAGCTGGGCTGCCTGCAGAAGCACACTGCTTATGGCTAATCTTTTGGTATTTTCAGCTGTGCACCAGAGACTAATCAGTCACGGGGGGAAACAAGAGAGCTTGGGTTATCGCAGGGCTATTGCACACGTGGACATTTGTGCGCAGGGGGCAGAGGTGTGATTCTCCTGTGGAAGGAGAGCAGCCCTTGAGGTGCTTCTGGCCGCCCCAGGGCGCGGATGCTTGAGAAGCCAAAGCATCCGTGCTGGCTCCCTCATTCTGTTTTTCCACATTTTACCAGCATCGATTTGACAACCCCATTTCATCCTCAGTTGACTAGGGTCTGTACCAGTGTGTGTGAGAGCAGATCCTGGGCCTGGCCTGGTCTGGATCCTTTCTCCTCTTGCTTTTGGATCAGGCTCGAGCTCTGTGGCTGGACTCAGCCTAGTAGCCCACTGTAAACGGCAGGCTCGACTGCTGCTTTTTATTTATCTGTATTAAGTTCATCAGATGAAGCCAGAGCTTCCTGGGGCCATCCAAAGCTTCCTGGAGGGGGTACTCTCGCAGGCAGATGTGGCTCCGGGAAGGCAGACATGTGGCTCCGGGAGACAGACATTTGCCTCAGACTTGGATTGTTCCTTTTGGACTATGTGGTTGTAAGAGCATTTTCTGACAATATGTTTCAGTGGGGGAATCAGATAGACTTAGATCTCGGATACCATCCCCACTAAGTGATACAGTAAAAATAACCTATTATTCTCTGGTTCTGACCTGGGCGGTGACAACATATTGTTTCAGCATCTCTGTCAGACTATTTCCCTTAAGAGCCATTTTAACCTCACCCAGTGGGACATAGCTAGAGGAAATGAAACTCCAACCCTATTAAGGAAAAAGACAATGCCTTTTACTAAACAAACTTGATTTTCTTGGCTTTTCTTCACCAGGGAGAATCGCCCGTACCCCCCACCCTTGCAGCCTTTGTAGACAGTTCCTGTAATTGGGAATGGCTGGGTGGACACCAATGGTTGGCAGCAAAGGGGGATAAATCCGACATCCCTTGAACGTGACACGGGCTGGGACTGCAGTCCCAGGTGGCCGCTTAGCGTCAATTCCTATGGTACTGGTCGACGGTACGTGCCTGCCAGCAACAGCCGCCGGCCCTCGAAACACAATTGGGATTTTAGCAAGACTAGATAAGAGATACACAGTAAGACCGGACTGTTACTAATTTTGTGCAGGCGTTGGATAGGTACTGTACCAGGCCCCACTAGCCAGAGCTGGTAACTTGCAGCAAAGTCGTGGTGGTCCGTCTCCTGGCACCTGTACAGTGAAACGGCCGCCCCAAAAGCAAGCATGACCTTGCAGGTTTGTCATTTGCAGGCTAAGGGAAACATCACTATCCATCTTCACACTCCAGCGAAGGCTGAAACAAAATTTACACTCAGTAATTAGGTTTTCAAGTGTGGCCATTAATTTGGGGTGTCTTAATACAAATTAGAAATCCCTTTCTAAAATGCAGTCCCACGCAGTTACGAAGTAGGAGTCTGAAAAGGCACCATTTCACACTTTGTGTGTGGGTAATTAGGACAAACCACAGGGTGATCACCTCGTCCAGGGGAGAGTTAGGCTTTACAGAATACAATCAACTGGTCGGGCTTGCAAACTGTGGGTAGAGCTGAGTAACACCTGGGTCAACGTAAATCCACAAACAAGAAGAGTAAAGCTGGCAGAAGAATAAAGAACTCTGTGTCGCAAGAGTTTTTCATTTCAGAGGTGGCTAATGTGCATAGGTCCTCTCATTTTTTTTTACATAAATGTTCCCTGCATGCCCAGTGTTCTGTTTCGGGGTGTTTCCAGTATCAGTCCCCATGGGGAGCCGTTAAGCTCCTATTTCAAACCTTAATCCTGCGAGGATCTATAAATGTATGTATCTCTGTGCCCTGTTGAGCAGGTTTATGGCTGTCCTAGCTGTTCAGCGGATATTTGTCTGAAAAAGAAGAGCATGCCCTAAATACTAGGTGTGAGTTACTCTCTCTTTTGCACACTTTCTTCCTCTGTTGATGAGTATTTCAGTAACCCCTGTGAAGAACAGCTTCCATGAGAGATGGTCTGCATGCCCTCCATTCCTCAGCCCAGAATAGCCTGTTGCCTGATGGTTATGACATTCTCCTGCAAGGTGGAAGATAGGGATTCAGACAGCACAAATAGCAAAAGAAGGTGAAATTTGGCTTTCTCCATGCCCGGCTGCTGTTGCAGTGAGAGCAGGACATCAGCCACCTTGTAGGTACCTCTCTGAAGAAAAGCGATTGCACCTACTTATTTTTTTTTCTCCCCCAAAAGATGACTCCAGGGGATGATGCAGGGTGGTACCTGCTTGGGCCTTGGAGTGAGATGCAGATGTCCCAGGGAGGTTAAGACCACTGTGAATCCCTCTTGGAGGCACCTCCATTAATCTCCATGCATGATACTAGGAATATGAGTTAGCTGTTGTGAATTAATTCCCTAAAGCAACTAGGTGCTTAAGGGCGGTTACAGAGCTTGCCCTACCATTTTTATTGAGTTACTACACTTCTGTATCCCTTATCATGTCTGTAACAGCAATCAAGAGGAGATATTTTTGAGTAGGTGTTCTGCCCTCATACCCCTGCATGGTATGTGTGGTGATGATCCATCCATCACCCTGGGATTAACTTTCTCCTTCTGTGAGCTCTCTCTGCTGTTGTCCAGGAGGTATTGCAGGCGCTTATGCCACCACCATGCAGCCAGCAGTGGCCTCCTTTAAAAAAACAGTAGAAAGTCATAATGATTGGCATTGTGAAGATTAAAGTCCCATTTTAGATCATAGCCATATAGGTGACTGCGGTCACAATAACTGCCTTGCATAAAGCCACCAGTATGTCAGTGGGGCGAATGTTGAGCTGCTGTGGTTAGGAAAAAAGTTAGCCTTCTGAAACTTTCTGTGGTGGATGGAAAGATTTAGGGGTACAGTGATGCGTATCTATCTCAAAATCATGCTCGGATTAAAAACTTCCTGCAGAGCTAATGTCAGCTCGGGTTTCAGGTCACTGCCACAAGCTAAATCAGGTTAGAGATCAAAACCAGCAAGCAGGTCCGAGGGAGGCTTGCAGCTATCAAATGGCATAATCTGTAGTATGATTTTCTTATGACTGTGCACCCATAGTGACATGTACAAGCAGGGAATGGTTGTGGTCTGGAATAAACTTGCTGGTTTGCCTGGTTCTGGTGAAAATTTCATGTGCTTTTCAGTATCAAAACGCTACAGAATAACTGGTCAGATCTAGCTAAAGTCACTTGAGTTTTGTGGGCAGTGAATTGGCCTCATATGCTTGAGATCTGAGTTAACATGAAAGCTACAGGTTTTTCCTAAATTGTTTGTGTTAGGAAATCCTGGATAAATAGGCATTTGTTAGTGTCATTCTTTCTGTTACTATTTTTACACAGCATATGATTTTTGAACACCATAAATTATATATAAAAATTATAAAACTAGCTATGATTTAATATGCTTTGGGTTTTGTATCAGGTGACTCGTGGCACTGACTCTTTAATTAACTAAGGAGCCATCATTCGTGGCAAACTGTTCACTTGCATAGGTACGTGTAAGACAATAATTGAATATAAAAGTTTATATTTGTCCCTTTATTGATGTCAAGGGAAAACAGTGCAGTTATGAAAATGGAATAAACTGAAAAGATTCCTTCAGTTCCTGCAGGCTGATTAGAACAAATGACTTTCCATTCCAGTTTTTATGAATGTGTAGTTATCTGAAAGCTTTATAATACTTCAGGGAAAGGAAATTGCAGGCAATAAATGATACAGGATGGTTCAGGTTATTGGGAAACAGAGGAACGGTTTTATGTGGAAAGGTGAGATTTACTATTCTGCTGTATTTCACTTAAATGCTTGAGAAGGAATCAAATGCAGTGATTTGTACCTTATTACGGGCATGAAAGCAGCATGAGACACTGGCTCAGTAGCACCAGTTGTTGATGCTGATGCTGTGTGCAGTCTTTATACGCCTTTTGTCTGCAGCCAGCAGGTAGGCAGCGGTGTCAAAGCTTTGCTGTCCCCTACACTCCATTGACTGCAAAGAGGTGACCGCAGAGGTTGGTCTCTCCTGGTCAGTGAAGGCAGCAGATGTATTTTCATATCTCACCATGATAAACAGCAGTGGTTTTTATGGAACCGAGTTTAGTTCAACAGTACTTGCAGTGTTAGAGAGCTCTACCAGTAAAGACTGTTTAATAAACCCAGATTTTTTTTTTTTTCTATGTAGAAAGCAGAAATATGGCAACAAAGGAAAAGCTTCAGTGCTTGAAAGATTTCCACAAGGACATCCTCAAACCTTCCCCTGGCAAGAGCCCGGGGACACGGCCTGAGGATGAGGCAGAAGGAAAGCCGCCCCAGCGGGAGAAGTGGGCGAGCAAGATTGACTTTCTGCTGTCCGTGGCTGGTGGATTTATTGGTTTAGGCAATGTCTGGCGGTTTCCGTATCTCTGCTACAAAAATGGCGGAGGTGAGTATTTATTTATTTCGTTCTCATGGATCAATCGGTCTGCCTCATGCTTAGTATTTTTCAGTGCCTTCATCCAGTTTTTAGAAAGAATAATCACGCATCTGTTTTCGCCTTCTTCACCAGCCTTTGGGAGAGATTGTTTTATTACTTAATAGTTTTTGCTAAAACTTAATTAGGGAAAAACAACAGCAATCTAAGATTTTACACTACTTTATACTACTTTTCCGTTCTTTTACTTCTGCTACAATTGAATCTGAGTTTTAACCAAAAGACATGCTATTATTATAGACCAGTAGGATTTCAGACCAGTGGATTTGAGAATAAGAGAATTCTGAGCCGCGTGACACTGTTGTGTGCCTAACCCCATTGTTATTGCAGATTTGCGCTTTTAAAAGGTAAGAAAGTGCCCTTTCCAGCTTCATATACCCATTCCACTTGCAGAGTCTGAATACGAGCAAAAAAACCCCAGAACAAGATTATTGTGTGCTGATATTAAAATATTAAGTATGTTTGTTTAGATATCTGTTAACACTTTTTAGACTATCTTGTGTAAAGTCGCTCACTTCACCTCAATTTTGTATTATTATATTTTCTCAACAGGTGCATTTCTTATACCTTATTTCATTTTCCTGTTTGGGGGAGGTCTTCCTGTGTTTTTCCTGGAGGTGGTGCTAGGACAGTATACCTCCGAAGGTGGAATTACATGCTGGGAAAAGATCTGCCCTATTTTCACTGGTTAGTACACCTTGTGCTTTACTGCTTAAAGACACCTCTGTAAACCATAGGCAGCAACACTATTCCCCACATGTCCATTAGTTCAGCTATTTGCTCTAGTAATTGAGGTTACGATATTGGTTCCTGGAAAGGTAGAAGTCAGAGAGTCTGAAGGACAAAGTAAGGTATTGATTATGCTATCATGTTGTTAACTGGCAGAACTACCGATAAGCAAGAAAGAAATTGCATATTATGCCTTAAAAAGGCAATTGCACATTTTGTTCACAGCTATCAGAGAAAGTGTTGTTTTGGAAGGCTTAGTGAAAGCATCTGCAGAATATTATTCTGATCTGGAAATCAAAATCCCTCTGCCATGTGACAGCTTATCATTGGCATCATCCCTCTGTTGCTGATACGGCCAAAACCTAGGCAGCATTTTTTGGTGGGATTCAGGAACGGGACTTTCGTACTAACTGAGCAGGTCCTGGCAAACAGGCATGTTGGTCTAATGTTATTGAAGGGCCTTTGCCAGCGAATGAAGAATCAGTCACCGCTCACAGGAATTACACGAATGTTGCTCTGGAAGCTTACTAGAATGAAAAGTGAAAGAGGTTAGAAAGATTATCGAGGATGCCTATCTTGCACAGGCAGAATCATTTGGAATAATTACACTAAACAGAGCGGCTCTCTTCAAATCCCATTTGAAAGGAGTGGGCGCTTCACGCTGACGTGTCTCTAGCTCTGCCACCATTGCGTTCCAGGCATCTCTCTCCCCTTATGTCACCCCAAGCAGAAGCGAGGGCTTCATCCGTGGCTCACGCTCCCACCTAATACTCAGAATGTTGCTGAAGTTGGTGTAATTGTGTTGCTAACGCTCCATTTTCTTCCTCCTCCTCCCACTTTTATGAAGCTTTTCTCTTTGAGGAGGAGGAAGGAATGTTCCTTGTTTAAATAGCAATCTCCCAGGCATCCATGAAGAGAAATTGTAGCTCTAATAATGTGGCTAGCTGTATATCCCGAATGAAATGCAGCTGTACAGAATAAATAGCACTTGCTCTGGTTGTTTTCACCTGGCATAAAAATAATCTCTGGTGGTAAAGACTCCTGCTGCAACAAGGTTTGAAACTGTAAAATATGAGGCAGGTATCCCAGGTGCTGGGGTAGCCATCAGAGTGATGTTAAAGGGAGCCTCATAGGCTTTTCATCCTCTTGCATGAGGACATTTCTAAAACGCTCTGCGTTTTTAAAGGAAATTTCTTTTTTTCGCTGTTAGTCCTAAATGGCAAGCTTTATAGCCTTTTTGGAGCTAAAAGATTTTCAGTGAAGGGGACTTTTCAGAGTCCTTTCATTTTGTATTTAAAAAAACCAGTGACTGCTTCTGACTTAAGATGTAGTATGGATCTGCTGTTGGAGCTAAACTGCCGAGCTAGGAGAGAGATACCAGACGCAGGAAAACAGTTGTGGTATTTAATTAAAGCCTCCACCAGAACAGCATTCTGCCACCTCCCAAAGTTGTGTAGAACTCACCCTTATCTGCCCATGACCCTGCTTTTAAAAACAAACAGGGGACATTTTTTATCATCAAATATTGATAGCAGAGTTAAACATTGATCTAATTAACCGTAAGAGCTACAAATATCATGCTTCCCTTGCACAAGTGAAATTGGGGCAGAAACAGCAGCTTTCACATTGATAGCTTTGGAATTTTCCTTTTTGACTCATTCAAGAACTGTCTTTGTTTTTTTTTGCACTTAGGCTGAGCCAAGCCAGTCGATAAGTATGAGTGGTGCAGGGGCTGCCCGGCCGAGCTGCCTCCAAGGAAGCTGGCTTAGGGAACAGTGTGGTGAGAATGATGTTGCCCAAGTAGGTACCTAAGATGTGAGATGGTGGGATGGTGTAGCTGCCAAATAAGCAAAGTGTGATGCCTTGACTTCCTTTTAATAAAACTTGAAATAGCCGAGTTAGTGTTAAATTGGGTAGACATCCTGCAGACCTCCTCTCCGATGTCAGCAAACCACAGCCAGAAACTCAACCCTGAGTGTCCATGCTAGTCAGAGATGGTGACAGGTCTGTGCTTATGTGTCGTCAGGTTGAGTTGAGTTGAGCTTCCAACAGCGGTGTGGTAGAGCGGGATACAAGTCCGCAATGCAGCGTGAATAGCACCAGCTCCACGAGATCACAAGGTGCCCTAGCAAGAAGCGGCTGTCATGTCTGCTGGTATTTCTTTTCTCTCCCCATCTCGCCAGGAATTGGTTATGCTTCCATAGTGATTGTGTCCCTTCTGAATGTGTACTACATCGTGATCCTGGCCTGGGGACTCTACTACCTGTTCCAGTCATTCCAGAGCGTCCTGCCGTGGGCACACTGCCACCAGAAGTGGAACACGCCGACCTGCGTGGAAGACACTCTCAGGAAGAACAAAACGCTCTGGATAGCACTGAATGCCACTAACTTCACCTCTCCTGTCACGGAGTTTTGGGAGTAAGTATCCCCTCTTCGTGGTGCCTTCAGGGTGCTTCAGGGGCATGCCAGAGGTCAGACCTGAGATTTTATGGAAGCTCCGTGGGGAATGTTCAATAGGGAAAGAAAACTGGATGTGAGTTGTCTGAGCAGTGTTTGCTACCGGTTCTCACCCATCCTGGGACAGACTGGCAGTGGAGGAAGGCATGAGGTGTATAACTGGGTTCATCCTAGAGCGTACAGGGAGCCCTAAAAGCCCAGCGCAACTTCTGTTTTGGAAGAAAACTTGTTTCCTTCTTGGTTAGGATTCTCTAAATGCAGCATGGGAACAGAAACAAGTACACTTCAGATGCCCTGCTAGCATGGATTTACAATGGAAGCAGTGACAAATCAACCCCCTTGTGGCTGGCTTTCCCTTTTCCCCAGCTGCTAGCGCTTGCAGTGCACTCTGTGAAGCTATAACAAATCTCTTATCAGTCTGACAATGAAGCAAAGCATTGACCTCAGCAATAAAACTGACAGAGGTGGTGAACGTTGTCCTGTACTGTAGGTTTCTCAGGTCATTTTGTGACATCATTTTTCTCTGCAGTCTCTGAGGAGACTCTGTTTTGCCAGATGTCTGGATTTCATCAGGGCTAAGCTTCCTATTCCAAATTCTCCCTTATTTTTCAAGTTTTAAGTTATATCGCATAACCTGATTCCTGAAGGGGCATGACCTCAAATCTCTGTGTGTTTATACAGGCATCAAACATAGCAGCAAAGACACCTGTAGGGAAACTTAAATCCAAAGGATCTACAAATCCCTTAGGAAGATTTTTTTTTTATTATTTTTTTTGGCTTAATCAGGTGATCACTTAGGAGTAGAGTTAGTCTGTGACCCAGCTTGGCTTTTTCAGCATGTTTAAAGTCCAGTTTGGTCCCTGATCAACTTCTACCTACTTCTCTATTTTTAAAAAGAAGTGTCAGCAAATAGCCCAGCAGAAATGATGTTCATGCTGAAGATATTTGGCATGCGTTAGGTTTAGAAAAAAATAATCTTATGAACTGTGCTAGAATTTGTAACAGAAGAGCCAAAATACAAAGGGCAGATTGGATCTTGGATGAGCAGTTTGTCAAAAGGCACCGGCAACCGGTGGGAGAGTTGGCGTGCAGGCTGTAAAAGCAGTTGTTTTCACCATTCCATGAGCACTGTATTTCCATGTTGAGGGACAAATACTTTCTCAGGTGACTTCCTCCCTTGTAAATGTGGAGGGAGTTGGAAAAGGTTTGTTAAATGGTACTTTTGGATATTTTAGGGAAATTTAGAGGAAAGTTGCAGTAGAAGGGGAAGCAACTCCAGTCCTTTGGTCTCTTCCACAAAGACTTTGGGACTGAGGGCCTTTAATCCAAACGAGTGGCTGACTTGGTAGGATGTTCCAAGGTCTCCTTAAGGCCTCCCTGAGAAGCACGGGTCTGCAGCGCTGCCCCTGAAGTCAAGTGGCTCTCCCAGGACTTCAAAAGCACTGTGTTCACCTTTAATTTTGTACAGTAATTTCATTCACAGGTCCTCTTGAACCCGAGGGAAGCCGTGAGCGTAGCAGTTTCCTGATATGGCCATGGGGTTTTCCTGCTGCCCCAGAAGCTTCTACTCCTGTAATGCACAGATGTATGGGCCAGGTTGTCTCCCTGGGGCTCCAGGTGGCATGGCCACTTCAGGAGACTGGAGATACCATAGCAGAAGGGAATAGGGCTGGGAGTTGGAAAGGGGGTTGTAAAAGAAAACTCCAGGACCTCAGGGGATGCAGGAGCTTTCCATGAGTAACGACACAGCAGGTATGCGGTGAGGGAACTTATGGCAGGGCCTTCTGACCATGGGTTGGGGGAACAATGTCCCCATGGGAGCCCATTTGAGGTGGAGCTTTTAGTTAGTCTTCCTCTAAAAGAAATCTAGTTTCTGTCCTCAAAACTGCCCTGCAAGCGGAACTGAATCCTCCTATAGACAACCTAACGGGTGTAGTCAGGCTGGAGGCGTCCGAGGCTGGAGGACGAATCCTTGCTCCTCACAGCGCTTTCCCTTTCGCTCCGTCTCGCCCTCGCTGTTTCTGTAGCACAGCCGGAGCAAAGGCTGCTCAGCGCTTAGTGCACGTGGAGGCAACTCTGCTTGCACTTTGCAGCCACTTTAACTTTTGTCCTCAAATAACAGTTTTAAACATCGTGAACTGAACTCTTCCCTGGAGTCATGCTGGGGAGGCGTTTGGCCCCATGATCCTGCTAATACAGACGTACTGTCCATAGCTCACTGTTTCATCATGAGTGAAACTGCCCTGAACAGAGCAAGCTGCCTTCAGGACCCGTGGCACTTGCAGAAGTATTAAAAACAGCTGTTGTCTCTGCATAAACAACTATTGGTGTCTTAAGTAAGTCAGAGATCACGCAGCACTGTTGTGGTTAAATTAATGTAGCTTTTACACAGTGCAAGCATTTAGTGTCCCCAGTTTTTCCCCAGCCATGCTACTGTTCTTTATAGTTCTGAAATTAAAAATAATTTCAAGAACTTTCAGGTACTTTGCCATCATAATCAATGCCAGCTGCCAGGCAGCCAGCTATCCGCATCAAAAGGGCAGGTCAATAAATAGTCTTTAACTGAAGACATCCATCTGCTTTGAGGCACAATTAATTCTGATCTAATTCAGGGGTTTGTGAGTATTTGGTTTCTGAAACCCAATGCCATTTTTGTTGTGGGACATTTGTGTAGTGTCCTCATCAGCATTGCTTTGTAGAACTAAGTCTGCCCAGATATAATTGACCACATTGATGTATTAACGTCTTCGCGTTGAATAACGCTGTCCTTCCTGGCTGGACGTATAGTACAGCCTGACATTTCAGTTCGTTTGAATTAATGTTCTGTGCAAATCACATGCTTGCTTGAGCAGTAATAAAAGGGAGTTAAGCAAATCTGGCTTTGCATCAGGAGACTTACCTCTCGGTATCACATGCCTCAGGTCTTATTTCTGAAGGTTGTATTTTAAAGTCCAAAACCTTAAAGGCTTACACACATATTAATACATAAGGGATAAGTGTTACGGGGTAATTGTAGTTGAACAAAACCTCTGATTGTCTGGTGCTGGCCAAGTGTTTATAAATATTTTGTAATCAGCAGACTTTATTCATCCAAATCCCAAGAAAGACCATCACATGCTAATGGCATGTAATCCCAAAGGGAGTGACACGAAAACCAAATAAAATCTAGGGCAGCTGTCTCTGCCTTTGGGGGCAAACTTGAAAGTTTTAAAAATTGTTTCATATTCACCTTCTAACAGTCTTCTGGTACAATTGCTTCAGTGTTAGTTATTCTTGTCCATCTAACATCAAAGGGTGCTTCACCTTTCCTGGTACGAAAGGTCCTGTCTGCATGCAGTTGATTAACGAGCTGGAATATCCTTCAAGGATTGCATAACTCTCCTCTTCATATTTTTGTTTATGTTCTAGAGCCAATTACGGCTCCTATTACATTTCCATATTGCACATCACTAGAACATATTAGTGTACGAACAAGGTTCAAGAACTCATGCTTACAACAAACTTGACCCCTGCCTGTTGTCCCATTGATTATGTATAAATGACAGTTAATGACAGCATCAAGACTATAAACTAGAAGTAGTAACAAGTTCATGCGTAAATGGCGTGAAGTTAGTTGAGTGGGCTTGGCTGAATCTAAGCAGCAGTGGGTTGTGTAACAAAATTGAAGAGCTATCAGTACAGCCTGGGTCGTGCTCCTTCCTGAACTTGAATTTTCAGTGTATCGCAAATCCAGGCTGAGTGCTTCTGCTGCAAAAATAAGTTGGGTTAAATTTCATGAAACTATTTTAATGCTGAGGCTTGCCTGGCAATTCTGAGTGGAGTCCTTGAGATAGTCGATCTTTGAGAGACAAGATAACCCAGGACAGAGAAAGCCAGCACATCACTTACTGGGCTTGCTACCTCACCATAGATGAGTGACATATCTGGCTCTCGGTAACCCACTGGGGTGCCCTCCAGAAAAGATTGAAAGGATTTCTGGGGCAAACTCTAGGTGAGATGACCGTTTGCTTTTAGTTCCCTAATAAAAAGCAAAGAAGTCTTGGCTGAATGCTATTCTAAATCGTGTTTGCAGTTAATTATTCATTGCTTCCTGAGAGCTAGCTCTATAGGTTGCCTTTTTAATATGAACTGCCCCTTACATTGGAAAATAGCCATTTATTTTTAAAAAAGCCCCAGAAGGTTGCAGCTGAACTTTGTCATCTTATAAATGTATTTTCTTCTTTTGTATACACACAGCAGGTTTTTCCCTGGTTTCTTTAGGCTCAGGTGAACCAGGACTGCAACTTTATGCCAAATACTCATTACTGAGGGTTTTCTCGTAACTGTTGAATAGCTGTGCTGATTAGGGCAGACTTACCCTGTCTGGTGCCATTAGTCCTTTTCCATAACAAAATACACACACGTTCAGAGAGAATAAAGCAGTTGGTGTGAGAACACATTCACACAGGTAATCCGAGTGAATTTGGCGAACAGAGACACAAAAACAGATGGATGAGGGTTGGAGTCCTATTAAACTGGTCAATCCAGGATATTTTTCCAAAAACTAATTGCAAATTTTCCATCGATGACTTCATTTGCTATTATTTCCTTGGTAGTAGCAAAAAAAAAAAAAAGTTTAATTCAGAGGAAAAACAAACCACAGTGGTTTATCTTGTACTGGATCCACACGCAAAGCTGCGCACTCCACGCTTGTGGGCCTGACCCTGGTACGGCACCCCGGACTGCTGTGGTCTCTGCTCTCCACGACTTTGGTGAAGGGAAGTGGCTGATTTTTGTAGTTGGCCTGAAAACAATATTTAATTAACAATTTGTTAGGTAGCAAGTTAATTTCTCTAGTCTCAGGGCAAGGCATTTCTGCAGTCAAAATTCTCCTTGACTTAAAAAAACCTTGCAGAAACTCTTCAGAGTTTAGTAGGTTCATTTGCAGAGGAGTTCTAGCTAAGTAAGAAACTTTTTGTTCGTTCATACAGCTTTGACAAATGAAGTAAGTATCAGGTATGACAAGGTCTGTTGGGTGTGTGAGGACAGTGTATGTTACATGAGAGTGAGAGAAATAGTTTTAAATCATTATTTAACAATGAACCATGGCAGTTACCAAATAGAAAAGCCTGAATGAATTGTTTGCCTCAGGAACAGAGCATTTTGATGGTTGGATGTTGCACCTGTAAAACCCAGCTTACGATAGGAATCTCTCTGTATTTATTAACCGAAGTGACAGGATAAGGTTTACCGAGTATCTGGAGTTAGCTAAACAAGACCCCAGTGGCAGCGGTGCAGAGGGCGGCCGGCAGCGCGCCCGGGCAGTGTGTGTGTGCCGGGGGCTGCGGGGGGAGAACCGAGAACGGCTCCAGCCGTCACCCTGCAACGCCGCAGGGCGGGATCGTTCCCTGCATTGCTTTTTCCCTTTCCTCCTTGCGGCAGCCTTGCTAATGAACTGAGAAGGAGGAGAAACACATGGGTGCAGGCCGCTTGCAAGTGTCCGTGACGGAGATATCGTGTGCGATGCTGCTGCGTGGCTTCAAAGCTGGGGTGCAAGGCAGTGCCAGGGTGAGCTGGTCTTGCATCTTCAAGGGAGCAAATATGAAAGCTGCAGTGCTTTGAGCATACTTTATTATCTCATGCTGAGGTGATCACAGGCTGCTAAAAAGAGCTTAAAAGGAAATGCTGTGCAATGTATTGAATAAGAGAGTCCTACAAACCTAGGCAAGATGTAGGGCTGCAAAGCTCAGCTTTGCTCATGTTAAGCCGTGCTGACTTAGCAGGCAGCCTTCAAAGGGCAGGGATCTGCCTGTGATCTGCCCATGCATCTGCTGCCCTACACACCGTCGTATACCCGCAGACATCACAACCAGACCCTGCATCAACTGAGCGCCTACATCTCTGTCTTGTTTCCTTTCAAATATTCAGGCGGAATGTACTGAGCTTGTCATCGGGAATTGAAGATATTGGTATTATCAAGTGGGATCTAGCACTGTGTCTTCTCCTCGTCTGGGTGATATGTTTCTTCTGCATTTGGAAAGGAGTCAAATCCACTGGGAAAGTAAGTGTTCTTTTACCCTTTTTATAATCATTGCAGTTAGGAGATGTTAGGAATACTAAGTATTGCTGTTCTTAAAGATATTCACCATTTCCTTGAAAAATATACGTATTTTCACACGGAGCAAAAGAGGGACTTGGATTCAACTGACTTCGGAAAGTCATTGCCAGTGCCCAAAATGCCTGTGAGTCGGGTAGCCATTGCTGGCATGGCATCAAGATGCAGATAAAAGCACGGTTTGAGTACCACTTTGCCTGTCTGAGGACAAGCATCCCACTGACACATGTCATGAGCATGGAAGGTCTTGGGTGTGCGGTGCTCTGCACTCCCTGTCTGTGCTCTCACACCAGCCAAGTTCACTCTCAGTGCAGCGCGGTGGATGTTAACATAGCTGTGGTAGGGATGTTTGAAGTCGGTGGAAACTGCTGGATGCGTAGCATTTTTGAAATGCCGCTCACTTGGTGAAGAGCTCTGTGCCGACATAGGAGACTGAACTTGGGTACTCATTTAGAAGTACTCTCCTTAACAGAGATCCTGGATAGTTTGTGTTTTTAGTCTCATCGTGCTCTTTAGAATCATGTTTTTCTCTAAAGCATAACAGTTAAATCATTCCTGAATCTCATCCTGCTCTGGTGCAGGAAACAAATTAGAGCAAATCTTAGTCACTTAACAACATGAAGCATATTATTGCCCATTGTGTACAACTGTGCTTTTAAACCTAGTTTCATGAGAAAAGGCTTTCGAAACCATTGCGTATGTGTGGCTCTTAGCTTTCAAACCTGTTGGTTGAGGCAGCATTTCAGATAAATCTAACAGAGGTCCCAAGTTACTACATTCCCACACGCTTCTTGTCAGCTAGGTGGAAGGAAGCGGCACCGTTAGCGTCCCAGCTGAGCGAAAGGCCAGTGTGAACCCACCTTTTATCAGCCCCCAGAGAAGTCAGGAGGAGCGAGCAGTTGCAAATGCCTCAACCACAGAAAAAGCATCATTTAGCAGTTTTACCGTGTTACACACTGCAGAATCAACCAGGAGACAAAACTCTGTAGGAGACCAGACCTCATTAGTTCCACTGTGGACTAAACTACTTGTTTTACTGTCATTTCTGTCTTGCTTTCTGTGATATGTGTCACGGAGCCTGATTAAATCCGTGCTGGTGCCTTACACTGCATTCCTGCCAGCTTTGCCCCAAAGAACAGCTTCCACACCTCTAAAGCATACGTTGGCAAAAATGTTTGCTTCTCTGTTCCCTCTGATTGATGTGACCCGACGCGATGATTGTGTAAGTTTTATGGTAAAGGGGCACACAGTAAATCTCCCGCAGCAGCCGAGCGGAAGCACACAGTTCTGCAGTAACTTTGGCGAGCCTGGTGCCTGCTCGGTAAATGTTATGGTGGCTCTCGGAGATTTTTCCAGGCTCTCCCTATGGTAGACTATTTCAAGCCCCTGTGAAGGTAACAGGTTGAAAACAGGTCTGTTAAAATTAGTTATGTAAAAACTTCTATTTTCTGGAAATCCAGCAAAATGGTCTCATTTCTAAGACAAGGTGGTTGGCAGGAGCTCGCTGCCTCCTCTCCGCAGCATCTGAGCTCGTGCGGGTGTGGAGCCAAAGCCCAACAAAACCACTGGAAAGTCTCCGGCTGACTCAATTAACTTGGGGTCAAACAAAAGTAAACTGTAAATTCTAATGGAGGACTTGAATTATCTGAGAAGTCTAGTTTACTCTACTAGATGATTGTTTATAGCACTTCCCTGCTTTCCAGCATCTTAATGGCTCTTTGGAGAGCGGAAAAAGAAAAAAAAAGGACATAGTTTTGAAATCTCGTCGTAGTGTATTGGACAAATAAACATGAAATCATGAGGAAAAATAATAGTTGTGCTTATGCTTTGGATAATGTGCTTGATCTTAAAAATTCCTCTAGCGTTTACGAGGGGATCTTTACCTGCAGCGCAAAGGCTCCTTTCTGAGCATCATTTACTCAGTTCCTGCAAATATGTCAAGGCATGTGTTTATAGTATAAGAAAACTTTGATTTTTTCATAGGCCTGGCTTATATTAAAAAAAATAGAAAGCACAGAAATCCCCTTTTTATCCTTCTGGTTTTGATGAAACTGGGTGTAATATGTGTTATTTGTCAGTGGAAAATACACAGAAAATTCAAGGAGATAATTAAAAAGGATGTGCATGAAAAGATTTCCTTTAGTTTTGTGAAATCAGTCTGGCTCTGTGAATTATTATGGTAATGCAGGCTTTGAGTTCTCCTCGTTATTCTCAGAGGACACACTTAAGAAGAAAAACGGTGCATCCCGGGAGCTTTGCTGTAGTTAAACAAATTCTGGAAAACAAAAATACATTTTAACTCCTGGCAGTAAACTGTAATTACCGGGGGGGATCATCTGACTTCATGAAAAATGCCCTTTCTTGGACAGTGGTGATTCTTGACTATAACACAATGGTTATATAAAAAATGAGAGAAAGCACTGGTGAGCAAAGAAAACAAGATGTTAAGTGGTCAAAAAGTGTGGGTCTAAAGATAGAACTGTCCAAATGCAAGCTCAATTAATCCTCACACTGGAGATTAAAGCAAAGGGCTCTTTCATCAAATGAATGAGAAGATAACAAGAAGAGAACTAGGCTGTCGTTCAAAGAGAGTGGGAATAGAGGTTAAAGATAATGAAGACATATTCTCAAACTGGATGAATAGAGCCTTAGTTTCCAATAATGATGTTGCTGAACGTGCACCAAGGGCAAGAATGAAGTTATGGGACTGGAAATTACCAGTCTTGAGGCTGATGCCAACCTGAAGGGCATCATGTGTTCAAGGCGATGGGAAGGGACACGCAAGAGCATGGACCAAATTATCTCCATCTCTGAAAGAAGTGCCTCGTGAAGTTGCCTGTAGGAGCAGTAGTGAGGCTGCACAGCAAAGCTGGACGTAGCAGCAGAGCTTGCAAAACAATTTGCAATTTTTAAGTTCAAATAAAGAGTGAGGTAATGCTTCAGGCACCCTCAGTGAGGAAATCTCTTCAGCTTCCCTGGCAGAGGTACATTTGTCATGTGAGGAGGACAAACAGGGCAAAGGCAGAATTTCCAACTGAAGTCGTGAGTTGTGTAAAATCCTGTGTGTTCTCTGCCTGAGTGATGTGATCACTGTCTGGGGGGCTCTGGAGGGATTAATGAGCCTGCATTGCCTCCAGGCCTAAAGCAATAAGGTGTTTAAGACCATTAAAGGAAAAGTAGACACAGAAACTCCGGTTGAATTCACATCGTTGGATCTTTCTTGATTCTGGAAGTGCAGTGTTGACTTCCAGAGACTAAACACACCTCTTTTTTTTGTTTTTATTGCCAGGTAGTGTATATCACTGCCACGTTCCCATTCATCATGCTCCTTGTTCTACTCATCCGAGGTGTGACCCTGCCTGGAGCTGCAGAAGGCATCAAGTTTTATCTTTATCCTGATATCTCACGGTTAGCTGACCCACAGGTACAGAACCAGGAGTGGGGAGCGGGACGATTTCCTGTGCAAAGGGGGATGGTAGAGGATGATGGTGGTGATGTAACGGCAAGAGATTTTTTTTCCACGGTCTTTAGAGGTCCAAATATAGCACATACATTAATGCTGGGTTATATTTTCCAGAGATCTGCTTGAGAACGTCACTGTTACATGTGTTAATGCATCTTTCCATGTGTATGTATGTGTGTGTATGCGTGTGTATTTTTCTTATGTCAAAGGACTCTGAGGCTGTAGACTCTGTCCCGTTATACAATCTCAGCTTTCTTGTTGGTAAGGTAAGGGAGATGCATTTTTTTTACATGAGAATAGTCCTTAGTTTCAAAGGAGAGACACGTGAGCTTCACAGATGGAACAACAAGCGACAACTGTGAGTACCGGTGTCACTTAGCTCCCACTGCTCAATAGGAGGAAATTGGAAGAGAAGTGAATGAAATAATAGAAGAATGAAAACCCATGCAAAGGTGAAGAAAAAGGCTTTCTGAGTCACAGGAACTACCATTCGCTTAGCCCTGGCGAGTGGGAGCTCGGCTTACTCTTGCTGTATAGTCTGTGATTAGATAAAGATTCCTGTCTGCGCTCCCAGAGTGCAAATGTGTGACACTTGAGCCAGACCAGCATCATTTCAGCCACTAGTGATCATATGAGAAATGCAAAAAAAGTGCAATAGCCCCTCCCCAAAAGAAAACAAGGGATCTTTGAAAAGAACAAAATGATGGTCACAGTGGGAGAGAATAATGTCTTTCTTTGCTATTTCTTTCTAATGAGTAGGTGGTTAAAATAAAACTCCAACGGTAGCTAAATAAATGAGGTAGGAAAAGTATAATTTAAAGAAACATTGCAGAAATTTGGTTTATTCTCTAGTCTTGCCCTCTTTATACAAGACACCCTCTTATAGGAGACATTATATTTTATGAATGAATCATCTTTTATGGGACTCTATAATTTTTATGATCCACTATTAGCCCTAAGCCCAGAGCATTAGCTGATAATATAGAAGAGATTTATGTGAGCTGGCAGGCCCTCTCCTACGGTCTAGCAAAAGCATCATCTCCAAGGAGACACCAGTCACCAAGGTGCTGGAAAGCGATGGTGGGAGGGAGGAGGTGAGGGTCTACAGTCTTAATTCTCACTTACTCAGACTCCTTGGTTGTTTCTACTGGCATTATCAGACTGGCATAAGCAGAAAGAAGTGAACAGGTGGGCTTCAATGGGTGCATTTTGATAGCTTGCTGTGTATTTACTAACCGAGAAGCTGATAGTGTATTGTTATTTCACTCTGTGTAATTTTTTTTAATGTTATCAGGAGAAAGAATCATGAGACTGAGAACAGATACATATCCTGTAAAGTGCATTGTATTTTACTTGTTTTCCCCCCACCCCTATGGCTTTTTGTCTTGCATTTGAACAGTTACAAAAACAACCAGAAAGCTAGAAACATAAACCAAATACACAAACCTGTTTCTCAGGCTTTTCACATCCTCAGTTTAGTGATTCTGTGGGCTGATTTTAACTGAAATGAGTTACTACAGAAATGAGCAATGTTAGAAATACCTCTGCATTTCCTATTGCACTGAAACACATTTATTGTTGCACCAACAGGAAGGATCAGCTGAATGCCTAAGAAATTAGAAATACTGAGCATCTCTGGGGAGGGGATATGGGAGCAGTTGTAGAGATGATATTCTTGTAGGCTCTGATGCTAACAATTTTCTTTACCCTATAAAAGCCAAACTTGCAAATGTGATGTTTTCTTTCCCTCCATCCCCGATCCTTTAGCTATCACCCTCAATGGAAGCAATTGTTTTGTTGATTTTTCATAGTTTGAACTGTGTGTTGCATTAGGCGTTGCTTTTCAATGATGCCGGTAATAACAGTCTTTCCGTCTTTCCCTTTAGGTCTGGATAGATGCAGGGACGCAAATCTTCTTCTCATATGCAATCTGCTTAGGAGCAATGACTTCCCTGGGGAGCTACAACAAGTACAAATACAACTGCTATAGGCAAGTTTCCATCCAAGGGGGTTTAGTGTTTTAGCTAAATGATGTAAATAAAGTAGGGACAATGGGTTAATTTTTTTTTAATTAACTTGCTCCATGACATATGTGTGACTTAGGGACTGTTTGCTGCTGGGATGCCTGAACAGTGGTACCAGTTTTGTGTCTGGCTTCGCAATTTTTTCCGTCCTGGGCTTCATGGCACAAGAGCAAGGGGTGAACATTGCTGATGTGGCAGAGTCAGGTACGATGGTGTTGGTGGCAGTGGTGGTGGGCACTGCCGCCCAGCGTGTGAGCAAAGTCCTGCAGTCCCAATCAGCTAACATCTAAGCGATAAAACCAGAACAAGATTTCCCATAATCTCCAGAAAAATAAGCATATTGTTGATTTGGGCTTTCATCTAGAGCAGTGAGGGCTAGCCGGGGTTGTATTGTTTACTCTGTCTTGATTAACAGGGCAGCGAACACATTTCCTAGAGTGTGCTAATCCATCTGAGTTGAGATTAGAGTTAAAATAATCGCTCCATTATCTAGGGTGAAGAATGTCATTGATTCAAAAATTTATTCCATCTTTCTTTTCAGACTACCTTTATTTTCATTCAAATGCAAATAGCCAGTGTTGATGTATTTTTCATAGCTTAGTTTTGCTTGCTCACAGCGGAGCACTGCGGTGGGAGCATTACCATGGCCTTTTGGAGGGACATACATGCACATATTCCCAAGTCTCCCTGGAAGGCAAGAGAAGTTGGAGAACTCCATCTCCTGGGTTCTGTGGACCATTTCATCCACAGGAACTCTAGCTGTTGCAGTCCTGCATTTGCCCTCTGTAGCTTCAGGGTGAGGTTCACAGAAGTGTAAGAAGTCCATTTTGAAGGCAGATGTACACTTAGGTTCCTCCCTTACTTCAGAAGTGTTCTTCCCTTTAACATTCAGCTACACACTTGCAGCTGAAGAAGGCTAAATCCTCACAGCATGTGAATGTATCTCAGACAAAACAGATGACATTTTTTTCCTCTGTGCATGTCTTGTCCATGAGGGCAGGTGTAACCATGTGTTTTCGCTTAGAACAGACAGATTAGGTGGGAATTACCATTCAAAAATAATGAGTCAGGCCTTGACAGCCATAAGGCTTAAAGCTAATCAGATTCAAGTAATAACAATGTCACCTGAGTGCACTTTTGGCATTTCTTTCTGATCTTTTTGAGCAATTTTGATTCACCTGCATGGTATTTGAAAGCTTTCCTCTGCAAACATACTATTAAATAATATGTCTTACGATCACATGGCTCTGGGAGTTAAGACTTTAAGAGAAGTATCCCACTTCACAAGGGCTAATGAAAAACTAATGACATTGGTGGCACTGCTGGATACTTGGGTGGTTGCAATTGGCATACCTCTCACAAGTGTAATTAGTTCACAGTCTTGGCCATAACGTTTATTTTGATCAGAGGTTGATTGCTTTGTTTGAAAACAGGAAACAAGGGAGTAATCCTATTGAATGAATGAGAAATAGCCCTTTTTTTGAAAAATGTAGATGGATCAATTCCAAGAGTAGTATTTTTAAATATTTCCAATTTAGGTTTTTATCTGGTCAATATTTATTCTAATTTTTATTATTAAATCTCTGATAAGCAGATGTTGCTTGACATTTTTAGAATTAAACCATTTTATAGTAACACTGGATTGTTAAGTAATGTTTAAATACAAATTAACAAACAGACTTAGTGTTTATGTAGTATTTTTTTCATCAACAACTCAAAAAACATTTTTTTAAGGAAGGATTTTATAGCTTATTATAGGGACAATGAGGGCACTGATTATCTTCCAAACTTGGTTTTTGGTTTCTTGCATATTTTGATGTATTCCTTCCAGTTTTCTGCCTTATTTAAATTCAGCCCTAGTCACTAACAGCCAGACATTGCAATAGTCTCACTGTTCAGTGGGTTGCCCACCATCACTGGCTGGTCTTCGGCTAAATCCTAAGAGACATTTTTACATGACAGTAAACACTACCAAAATTATCCAGACCACTTCCCATGGGTTTCCTCGCTGCCCTTCTCAGCAGAGACCCAAGCGCAGAGCCACTGGAGACTGCTTGGTCCCTGGGGATGAGCATCCCAGGACCCACGCGGGGCTGTGGGGAGGCTCTCGCTGCTGCTGCTGCCCTGCTGCTGACTTCTCAGCATGCAGACGGTCACCAAGCACATGAGCCTCTTTTTTTGGCCTTGCCTTTTTTGGTTTCTTGAGAAGCGAGGTCAGAACCGCTCCCCTGGGTCAGGAAAAAGGTGAGCAGAGGCGCTGCCGCTTGGCCGCAGCACCAGGGAGAGGACGTTGTCCACGGCGCCAAGACCTCCTGCTCTCCCCTGTCTCCACCCAGCGAATTAAATCCTTCCTGCCCTGTGTGTGACACCATTTTTTGCCTTGTTTGCCCTCCTGCGAGCCAAGGAAACATCAATAAATTTGCTGACGGCGGAATCTCATGGACGCTTTTTTCACCTGTGCCAAATTCTGCCTTGGTGCAGTGTGCCCAGGACACCCTCATCAGCAAGGGGCTGCTCCAGATTAAAGCGCTGGTCACTGCTACCGGCCTTCGCTGGCAAACTTACATGACAGTTGCATTAGACCCCTTTGACTTCCCAGTGAAAGGAAACTTTTTATAAAGAGCGTTTGATTTTTTTCAGAAATACTTTTAAAGAGAGAGAGGAAAGCAGTGGAGGCTCAACAAGGCCATAGTGAGTCCTGTCTAATCTGTGCTGCATCTCTGTCTGGCTGGAGGAAATACTTCACCGCCTGTGCAATTTGTAGCAGTGTTAAAACAGCACAAGATTTGCCTTTTTTTTCCAGTCCCATTTGCATCCAACTTCAGATTAAGCAGGGCTGACTGTAGTGCCTTGGCCTTCCTAATGCCTGCCCAGTCTCTGCCTCCGCAGTGCTCTGCTCCCGGCGTGCGTCTCCAGCCGTGCTGCGGCACTTCGCCAGCCAGCGGGCTGGGATGGTGGCAGTCCCAATTAGCTCTTAATAGGAGCCACAAGTGCTTCACTTTTGCAAAACATCCTTCAGAGCAAGAGAGTTTCAAATTAAATACAATTTTAGGTTATTTATGTTCAGTCAAGGGGATGCCAGGAACATTTTCTTTCACATGGACTTTTATTTCAACACTTAGTTTCGAAGGAGAATCAAAGCTAGCACAGGGCTTAGGGCATTTGGTATTAGACTGTATCACAGTGCAAGGACAGTTTCTCTGGCCAAATCATACAGAATTGCAGCAAGATTTGAGGAGAGCAGTTTTACATCTGTCTCATCAATTGCACAGATCAGCTGTAAATGCCATCTGGGAGCAGTTCTCCCTCAGGGAGGATCTACTATATCCACTGAATTAGGGGGAAAAAAGGAAAGCCCCCCCCCAAAATATGAGACATTACCAATTTTTTGGTAGCTTCTGTCATATAAAATCTTAGTGGTGTTTCATTTTGAATAAAATTAGTTGCTCAATTGTTGGCTAATTTGTATTTATTTCTGTTCAAATATTTTCGGTGACTTAAAGTTTTCTTTAGTTTGAAAAAAGTCATCTTCTTTTACCTCTTTCTCTTGCTTCTTTTTCCATCTTTCTTGTTGAAAAGGAAAAGTGGGAGGTAGGAAGAGCAGCGTTAGGGATTTTTCTGTACAGATCAGAGATAAGATTTCCATCCCTGCACCACAGCAGTTTAAAACAAATCCTTTTCCTATTGAAAATTCCTTGAATCCACTTCAAAATCCTGAAAAATGGTGGGTTTTGAGGCTCTTTAAACCAATCAAGCAGATGAGCCAGCCGTTCCCAGGTTTAATCTGAATGTAAATCTGCCCTCAGAATTTTTTTCCGGCTTCACAAAATCTCTGCGGCCGCTTTGGGAGCCTGCAGTAAATGCCGGATTGCCAGTGTTCCTGTCTCCCACTTCGAGAGGGCTCTTTCTCTCTCAACAAAAGCTCTCTAAGCAACAGCTGATAGCACCTGGCTCCAGGTGAGAGCGCCTTTGGAGATCGGCGTGCGAGAGCACTGCACGTGTGCTCGCTGTGTGGGTATGAGTGAGATGCCATCGGTCCATAGCGCAGGCGAGACCCAGTCTAGTGATGAGCACTGGCACACAAGGCTTTGGTTTCCAGAGCAGAGAAGCCAGGCTCTTCCTCCCAGCCCCGCTGGTGCTCCCAGCCTGTTGAATCCATCCTGCAGCTGGGGCTGATGTTGGTGATACTCAGCATCACCATGGCAGGTCTGCCTAGGCTGGCCAGATAGGGGCAGGTGATGTGGCAGCACGGGGAAGCAATTTTACACAGAGTGATTTTACACACCAGCAATTCCTAACAGCAGAAGGCATTTTTTTCAGGGACCACAACTGATATAACTAGGAGTAGCCTGATCACTTCAGTGCAGCAGTGAGGGTTTGCAGAAGTGAAGGAGCAGACTCCTGGAGTGCAAACCCTGCTCTAGAAAAGCCATGCGGGGTTTGGAGGTACAGAGGGAGGTAGTGGTTGCATTAGCAAAGATCCCAGGGAGCGTTTGGAGCAGAGTCCCTTCCCTGCATGCAAAAGGGTTTTCATCATCATCATCTTCATCGTGACCATGTGGGCTAGCAGTGGGATTCTGCCATTCTCCTGGGTCACCCCTTCTCCCCCTGCCCCTAGTGCTGTCCTGTGTCCAAGAGGGGCAGGTGTAGGACCACCTCCATTATTGGCATGTTTGAGACAGATGTTAAAACTGGTGATCTGTTAGCAATGGCCTCGGGGGTTTGCCTGTGGTTTCTGCTGTAGTCATGCGTGCTTCGATTTCAGATAAAAGAGCCAAACTGTTTCACTCCTGGTATTTCCAGCCGCGTTTGGATTTATCTGAACGGAACCAGGCATTCCTGAATTTGAGTGTGGCTACGTTTACCAAAGAGCTGGTACTTACTATTTCTCTTCCCTTCCCTTTCCCCTTTCCTATTTTCTCTTTCTCTAGGTCCAGGCCTGGCCTTCATTGCCTACCCAAAAGCTGTGTCCATGATGCCACTGCCCACCTTTTGGGCAATCCTTTTTTTTATTATGCTTCTGTTGCTTGGACTGGATAGCCAGGTTAGTACGATGGGTAAGAGATAGTGGCTTATTGTCTTGGCGCTACTGACTGAGAAAAGCTGGTTTTACGGGCTTGAGTTTAGCAGAGAATACCTCTAACACTGCTTAAGAGGAACTCCTCTGGGTTGCTTTTTAGTGCAGGGTCTGCATTTGATGAATCTCTTGATTGATGGTCAGTATGATGTTGCTCAGTAAGTCTTTGTTGTCAGGAGTTAATGGAGTCCACAAGACTAGGGCAGAACTCCCTAACCTAAATATCAGCCCCAGTCTGGCCACAAAATACCCCCATTTTGGTCACAGTGTAGTATTTTCCTACTTTGGAGAAAAGCTTAATCATTTAAAAACATAGAAGACTAGAGCAATCTGTTCCGCAGAGTACTTTGTGCCGTTGTGATCACCTGCAGTGTGCCATCATTTGTAAGACTTAATAACTACTAGGAGTAAAGACTTTGATAGTTGCCAAGTGCCAAAAAAGTGAAGCCATCGTGAGGCACAAAAAGCACAAAATGTGTTGCACAGTGTATCCAGGGTGGCTTCAGGAACAGTCAGAGGACAAAGCCACAGCCTTTTTTGGTGGCCTTAGGCTCGGAGGTGCTGAGCAGCTTGGGATTCTGCTGATTACATGTCACCAGTGCACATTCCGTACCTCCAAACAGGCCAGAAAGCATCTTGGGTTCCAGCTGTACTAATTTTATAGCATATACTGCTATTAGTTAGTGAGCACGAAAAAATTGAAAAGTTCAGTCCAAGAAGTTAGGTTGTTCTTCGCGGAGGTTGCTTATAGGAATGTTGGACTAAATACACCAAAGAACCTGTAAATCATTTCTAGATAGTCCACTTACAAGGAAACATGCGTGACCAGGGATTATGCAGTAATTATACGTTCAAAACTGCTGAAGTTTTCAGGGCAACAGGCAGCTTTCTGCACTCAAATGGAAAGTCACTAAGATAAAAACCCAGTTTGTAAGGATGAAATGTTCGCTTAGTCTAAATGCTCTCTCGTATGAGGAGAGATCTGTAAATGGATTTTTACCCAGTTGTTGTGTACTGAATTTCTTAGATTTTTGGTATTCCTTTTGCCCTAAATTGCTCTTTATGGCTTAATCCTTGAACTCTAGTGAGCAACTTTCAATCGTTCCAAAGTAAATGTAAAAGTGCCCAATGCCGTGGTTCAACAACCCTGTGCTTATGCAAATTGGAAACTGTCTAGTAATTTTAAAAAGCTTCTCACTGCGTAGAATGATTAAAACTAATTGGAGCCTTAATTTTTCTCCTCCACCCCTCTGTTTTTCTGGAGTGCAGTCGAGCAGGTTTGTGGAATGCTGGAGCAGTTTAAGATCAAATCAGCCCAAAGGATAGGGTTGCATTTAAAAAGAAAACCAGTTTTACAGAAGTCAAAGTAACAAGACAGGAGGCAATCAAATCTGGTGGGATGTTTGCAAGATGGGCTGTATTTCCAAAATGGTGCTTCAGCTCATGGTCAAAAGAGGGTAGAGTTGTTACAGGGCACTTCTGGGCACTGTACGAGCGATATAGATACTGTGTAGGAAAAGGGTGCTTTTCTTGAAATGACGCTATTTCATAGACTCCCCGTGGTAACTCATTAGTTGTAAGATCATGTATCCACTTAAAGCGAAGATCGTTTCTACAGAGGCAGCCTTGGTTCTCCATGATATCTTCACGTCTCCAGTGAACTTGGTGCTTTTGTACCTTGCCAGGCTGAAAGTACAGATCAGCTGAGTGATCCCTTCTCCGGATTTGTTTGGGGGAGGTCTGTAGTCACTTTTCTCCATGGGTGAAATGGATCTGGTTTTTAACTTTAAACTTTTATTCAAATCTAGTTTGGGTTATTTGGTGAACTCCAGTTACACATCTTACGTATAGTTTTCCAAAGGCAAGGAGTACAAATACAGTTATCATGAAGCTAGATAAAGTAAGATTTTTAGCTCATCTGTTCAGAGTTTTTTGGTTGACATGTGCAAATACTTTGTGTGGGAGCTGTATCAACAGCGCTGTTCCTGCTGGAGAAGTACCTCAGAGCCTCACTCAGAGGTGCTCTGTTCACACACTCAGAAAAGACAAGTTCAGTCAAGAAGTGCTGCTATTTCACATCAAAGTCTGCTTTCCCTTGGCTGGATTTTCATTAGAGAACCCAAGAGTAGAATTATATCCAACAGTGGAATTAACCTAACTAGTACCTGTGAGGTTTTCTGGGACATCAAACAAAGACTGGGGGGTACTCTCCTAGCTTAGGCTTTTTTGAGTGTTTTCTCTCTGCCTCTTTTCTAGCAAATGTCTTATATTCATCTGGAACAGTTGTAGCTACAACATAAAAGCTACATAAGTGCCTTCCTGTCATCAAATTAAGTTCCTTTATGCTCGCGGCTTGCATTTACAGGGCCTCTTTGTTAGTTCATAAGGCAGCTAGGAAATGAACGGCAATTCTGAAAGCCTGTTCCAACCTGAAGACAGCCCTCACGCTTCATCCTCAGGGTTACAAAGGAGTGGCTTCCAATTTACTTATTCAGAACAGCATTTTGCCACAGAGTACAGTTAGGATGTTGCTGTGAAACATTTGTTCAAGTCTGAGCCTGAATGAAATGCATGGCACGCCATCTTTAAGTCACATTTCTTTGTTGTTGTTTTTCCCCTTTAGTTTGTTGAAGTTGAAGGACAGATCACGTCATTAGTTGATCTGCACCCATCCTTCCTAAGGAAGGGTTACCGACGGGAAATCTTCATCGCTATAGTATGTTTCCTTAGCTATCTTCTGGGACTAACTATGGTGACTGAGGTGAGTAGCACCGGTGCTGGAGATTGCCTGCTTTCTTAGCCAGTTTTTAGGCCAATTTTTAGCTATGAATGAGACTGCATGGAATTAGCTGCTCAGAGGAGCGATGCTCTTTAGATCTACAGAGCATCTTTCATCCCTAGATCTGAGAGCATTTTGAAAGGGAGCTGTATATTCCCCCCTTTTCAGTCAGAGGAACAGAGAAATGAAATCTCATTAAATTCATTCTGATCTCAGGTACTAATCAATATGAGTATGAATATTAACATCTGGCTCCCAATGATGAAACACATTGGGAACCTTCAGTAGAGCAGATTAAGAATCCATCTGGTGCATGCAGGGAGAGATTTTTATCTTAGTTCCACTGATTTGAATTAATTAAATACCCCTGGATTTATTCTAGTAGAAACAAGACGGGAATAGGTTCCAGTGGCTGCACTGTTGTGATATTTATCTCCAAAATAAAATCTAAGCTGGAAGACCATGTCTGTGGGAATTAAAATAGCAGCTGCAACAGAAATGCCTAACAAACACAGTTTTTCAAGTAGAAGTGCAAGTATATACAGTTCAGTGTAGTAAGGCAGAGAGTGTAACAGCATAGTATAAAGAAAGAAAGAATGAAAGAAAGAAAAAAAACGAACTATTCTCACAAAAAAGTCCTTCCACTCGAGTCATAAATTAAGACCCTCCTGATGGAGTGACTTCCATTTTTAGTATTTTGGAGGCGTTAATGTTAGGAAGTGACCTATTTTTGGTTTACATCATTTGTTTCTATAAATGCCCATCCTAAAATACTCTTAAGAAGGAAAGATTTAAGTGCCTCAGTAGATTATACTAAGTGGCTTAATTTTGTTTAATCATCATCTTGTTTGGAATGCTTCCTGTAGTAAACATGCATATTTCCTGGGGAAGGTAATGCCAAATATTTACCTTACCTACTTGCTTGAGATTTCTTCTTGTTAGACAGCAATCATTAAGATATGCTGATAGATGTTACTGGGAGCTGGGCCTGAAATATTCAGGGTTTTTTTCCTGGTGGATCTAATCTACCGTGTCTCTCTCTTACAGGGTGGCATGTATGTTTTTCAACTCTTTGACTACTATGCAGCTAGTGGTGTATGCCTTTTGTGGGTTGCATTCTTTGAATGTATTGCTGTAGCCTGGGTTTATGGTAAGTGAGAATCCTTTCGTCTGATACCTTTTGATGAGTCAGTGGCAATTTTGCTAGCCAAACATTTAATCATCAGCCACCCCAGAATCTTCTTCCCAGCAACAGACACATGCCTTTAATATAAATTTGCACTGACCTCTTGGAGACAAATTTGCATCTGGGATGAAGCCAACCTCCAGTGTTTTTCCACACAAAAATGAGTATTTTTCCATTGCTAATTAATAAAGACACAATTAAGCATTTACATGTGTTAAGTGTAGAGACGAGAGTTGAAAGTTTGGCCAGCCATGAAAATTTCTGTTTGTCTCTCAGAGAATTTCTTTTCAAAGCTGCAATGTCTGCAAGGGGCAAGCCAACCAAATAGGAAATACAAAAAGAAAGCTGACAGAGAGGTGTATTCTGTCCTATTATTTTCAGGCGATGCTGAGTCTCAAGGTCTGACAGCAGCCTCTGTAACTGCCTGAGACAGTAGCTGAGGAAAGATCAGAAAATGTTTGCTCCTTAGGACTCCTCATTTCCCTGATTCTTCATGTACTCCATCTCCTTAGGGAAGCAAAACAAACAAAGCCCTCATTTTGCATCAGTCAAATTTCTGTAGAAGCAGGGTGTACTGTTTGCTGTAATGTCATTCCCATGGTGATCCCCCCAGCAAGATCAGTGAGGGTCTGAGGAGAGGAGTGGGCAGGAGGGATTAGCATTGCACTCCTGCATCTAAATAGTGAGAGGTGTGTAGGATGAGAGAGTCCCCCAACCTTTGAGCTTCTCAAGGAGATATTCATCTTGAACTTCCCAGCCATGGGAAACATTTGAATAATACATCTGACACCCTCATCTTCCTTTTAAATACCCCTGGGGAGGGCTAGGAAAGCAGCTGTAATCCTACAGTCCTTACATAGCTTTTATGTGCTTGATTCTGATAAATGCACTCACTCTCCACTACAGGCGCTGATAATATTTATGATGCCATTGAGGATATGATTGGATACAGACCTGGTCCCTGGATGAAATGGAGCTGGATTGTGATCACGCCAGTTCTCTGCGTGGTGAGTACTGACCCGGGCTCTTTCGAGTCTTCCACACAGCAACACTGAGCTGCCTCTCACTGCTGCTCTTCACGTGAATGCTGTTGCATTCAGAGACCAATTTGCAAAGAGATGCTGGAGGCTTGAGCATAGCCCTCAAAGACAGCAGCTTCTCAGACGTGAGCTGTTAATGTGACAGCTGTCTGCTGTACCTGGGCAAATTGCAGCTGGCTACATTTGAGGGGATTTTTCTTAGGACTGGCAAAATTGCATTCATGACACAGAAAACTCCCTCTCCAAAGATCAGTCCCTGCTTCAGCAATAAGACTAAATACTTGAGCAGGGTGAGACAGGCATTCAGCCTGAAGTGTTTCATTTGCTGTGTAGAACATCCCAGTAAGCTCCTTGCAATGTACCGCAAGTATTTGAGCCCTGAAAAAGAGCAGGCAGCATCCTGCAGCTGTTCAGCACCATCGATTAACACCCTATTGTCAAGCAACAGCTTACCTATAATCAGATGCAGATGGTCTTTCAGTAATTTAAATGCAAGAGTAATTCCCCCATTGGTTTAAAATACATATGGTATCCATCAGCTCTGCCTTTCATAGAATCACAGAATGGTAGGGGTTGGAAGGGACCTCTGTGGATCATCCAGTCCAACCCCCCTGCCAAAACAGGGTCTCCTACAGCAGGCTGCACAGGACCTTGTCCAGGCAGATCTTGAATATCTCCAGAGAAGGAGAATCCACCACCTCCCTGGGCACCCTGTTCCAGTGCTCTGTCACCCTCAGAGGGAAGAAGTTCTTCCTCATCTTCAGCTGGAACTTCCTCTGCTTCAGTTTGTGCCCGTTGCCCCTTGTCCTGTTGCTGGGCACCACTGAAAATAGTCTGGCCCCATCCTCCTGTGACACCCACCTTTGAGATATTTATAAGCATGTATAAGGTCCCCTCGCAGCCTTCTCTTCTTCAGGCTGAACGAGCCCAGCTCCCTCAGCCTTTCCTCATAGGAGAGATGCTCCAGTCCCCTCATCATCCCCTTTCACTGCCTGTCTTCCTCAGGGCCGGTGGCAGAACCAGAGCCCGACTGCTGTCAGCATTTTTTGAGCCTCACTTTGTTTTCCTTTCTCATCCACAGGGGTGCTTTATCTTTTCTCTGGCCAAGTACAAACCACTGACCTACAACAAAGTCTACACGTACCCAGACTGGGCAATTGGCCTGGGCTGGGTTCTTGCCCTTTCCTCCATGATCTGCATCCCTATGGTGATGGTCATCCGCATCATACGGTCAGACGGGTCGCTTATTGAGGTAAGAGCAACTGGTTGTCTGTCCAGAGGGGCTTTAAAGGGGGATTTAACTTGCTGTGTTTTATACAAAATAAGCATGATGCTTGGAAAACTGCCACCTTGCCTGGGTAGAGCGAAGCTGGGTGCCTCTCCTGCAGTGGATGCAAATAAGAGTGTTAAAGATCACCTGTCCTTTGGGCAAACAGTAGAAACAGAATGAACACGTAGCCTTCTGTCCTCAGACAAACACCAGGTGATTTTACTTGCGTACCATTTCTGCAGTTTCTAGCTTGACATATCATGCCATGTGCAGACAAGCGCTCGAGGACTGGGGTGCTTCCCAGTGCCAGATCTCTCTTCTCCAGCCCACGGGGACATGGAAGCAGCATCCTACAAATCACTGAGAAAACAAGAGAGAGAGAGAGAGAGAGAGAGAGGGAGAGACCTGGATCAAACTTGTCTGTCTAAGAGCTAATTTGGATCCACTTGTGGATTGTGTGGCTCTCAGGCATGGCCTGCTCTCTGGGAGCCTGAATAGAAGTTAAACCCTCCTGCCAGTGGACTTCACTTTTTAGCTTTTTAAAATTTTTTTTTATTCATAATGAATCAAATCAAAACACTGGATCCAGATTGCCCTGATCTTTGGAAAACTTCGGGTCCGATTCAGACATGACAGTGCAGATTCTTTCAGGTTTGGATTTGCAGGCAGTCTCTTGCCCTTCAAAGTTCAACACAGGTTCCCCTGGTTTGTTTTTCTTCTAGTGGAAAGTTTTTAGAGACTGTGCAGGCAGGAGACTTAGCAATTCTCTTCTAAGCTTTCAGATTAGTTTTGTTTTTGCCTAATGAGACGGTCTTAAATGCAGCCCAGGGTATTCTCGGAGGAGAAAGTGGGACACGGATTAGGGAAAAAAGGGAGAATAGAATAAAAAAAGAACATTTCCCAGAGCACAAACGCTTGCATTTGTTTTCCTCCAAGTGTTAATGGTCTTTTTCAGCTGTGGCCAGAACATTTTCATGAGTGTTTATTTTGCTGCCTACATTGTCACCATCTATTGAGAGACAAGTCTAAAAGTAGCCAAAACACTCCTCAAAGACCATGTTAGGAAAGGAAAGAGAGTAAACACTGGTCAGATGCCATTTAGTTCTTCCTTTGTGAACGGAGATGTAGGAGAGAAGTTGCCACTTGGCAATGAACGGCTGGGCTAAAAGGCAGAGTGGTTTCTAAATGAGGAAGGCAAACGCACGTAATTTAAGCAGCAGCTGCAGCACTGAAAGCCCAGCGTGTGGGATGCTGGCAAATGCCGTGAATGCCCTCTCGTGTCTGACTTGCCTGCATCAGATCAGGCTCTGCAGCTGAGCAGAAGTTCAACGTGGTGATCTGCAGCCTACGTCCTTGCAGAGCCAGGCAGCATACGCATGTCTCTGATGGCCGCCATCCCCATCCAGGGATGGCCATGTCCTCCAGCCTGCACGTGGAGACGCAGGGGGCCACTTGGTCTTCTAACCTTTGCTTTTTCTTCTCTGTTTCAGAGGATAAAAGCAGTGGCTGCCCCCAAGGAAGTGAATCGATGGTCCAAAGAAACAGAGAGTGGCACGCCCTTCTGCCCCAATGGAACTTCGAATGGCGGATTGATCAAGCCAACTCATATCATTGTGGAAACCATGATGTGAGCTCTCTCTGTGAGAGGATAAACCTGCTTTAACTGCCGTTTACTAACCATAGATTCTCATAGGACCAGGTTTACAGAGCTTTATATTTGCACTAGGATTTATTTTTATTTCTCACAGAGAAAGTTATTTTTTGTGTGTGTGTTTTTTTTTAATATTTTGTAAGGTAATCACAGCAGATGTCTCTCTGTAGAGGGAGAGCTTTCATATCAGACTAGACATATTACAGGAATTTACTATTATTGGGTTTTTTTAAATATGTATATCTTTATCTCTAAATACTATACACCTTACCACTTGAATTGATTGTCTTGCCAGCAATACATTCAAATCTCAGAAAGCAGTTTTAGGTGCTGGTGTGGTTGGGAGCAGGGTAACCTACAGAACACACAAAAGGAGCTCTGTGGAGAGATATGATTAAAAAAAAAACCAATGCTGTTTCAAGAGACTTTTCAAAGGTGTAGTATTTCCATCCTCTGGTTCAATTGTGGTAAACGACAGGCTTCAAGGTCACATTAGGGAAAGGGTACAGTTATGTTTAGCACAGTCCCTGAATAAAGACAGAGCTGAGCAGCTGGAGCAGGGAAGGAGGAGCGAGGGAGGGAGGGAAGTTGGGTGTGAAAAGCCTTGCAGCCATCCCTCCCAAGCACGGCGTTGGGACCCTGTCACACAGACAGGAGGAGAACTTTAGGAAGGTGTTTGCAGGATTTGACATGGTTCACTCTTTCTTCTTTTTCTTCTTTTTTGTTTTTTAATGTAGATTTTTGTAGGTTTTTTACTTAAGTGAAACGCCTGCTGTTTGTGCATGAGCGGGGAGGTTCAATACCTGCTCCTGAGTTTTGAGCAAAGCATGTTTTAGTGTGGTGACACTGGTGTAAACCTGAATTCTGTGAACTGGGAGGGGAAGCCTGTCCCCAGGGCAGCAGGGCCAAGTGCCAGGGAGCTGGGTGGGTAGAAGCAGCACCTGCCCTTTTGGGGCTTCAGACATTCGCTCGCTCGTGTGTTTGCGTGTTGATTATTGGATACTGGTTTCGGGAGAAAAGAATCCCATGTGAACTCTGATCATCCAAAGGTGAACACAGACCAGGTCATCCCCGACAGGAGGAACGGAACTGCTCACCTGCACTTGGTGTAACTGCTATTTATGACAGACACACTGCTAATAATAATAGTAATGAAGATAATAATATCACTCAGCAAACAGGTGCTTTTCATCCATGTATCTCAGAAAATGCTTTGCCAAGTTCAGTAACCAGGTTTTGCTTTATTTATTTATTGGGGGTGGGGACAGGGTTGGTTTCAGTTGGGGCAACAGCCGAAAGGACTATGTCCCTTGTCCCATGTTGCTAAGTAGCAGCAGTGGACCTAGGGCCCCCAGTCTACTTGCCCATCATTGGGTTGAACCATAATTTTTTTTTTTTTTTAAGGAGGGTGGCAGACATATTTATGAAGCTTATGAATCTTACCTGCTGAAGAAACAGGGCTTTGGGATTTTACGTTAAAGCAAAGGGAACACGTAATATAGAAAAGTTTTGTATTTGGTCAGAAGACATTGCGTACTGTTCCAGGTTAAACTGGGGAGTGAAGAGAAACCACTACAAGGAGTGTAGGAATGAGGGTTCCGCTTCGTGTGGGCCAGGTGGATGTTTCTGTGGGGAATTGCTCCCTGAAGACTGTCCAAAACGTGAATAAAAATGCTTTTCTTTACAAAAATTAAAAAAAAAACAAAACTTGAGCAGGTTGTGCTGGGAACACGTTCTCTGGCGAAAAGCCGCCTTTTTGTGTGGGCATTGTATTAGAGGAGAGGTTGTTTTCTTCTTATGATACCGCAGTTAGGCTATTCAGAAGTATTTAGAGAAAGTGCTTGATGAAAGCAGAGTTCGTATCTGCTTATTCTGCTGTCAGCTTAGTCTATCAGGGCAGAGTTTGTCATTTAAACAGGAACATATCCAGTTCTTAACATTCCTACACAGTAGTTATTTTTTCTTGTCTCAATGGCTAACTGGCGGCAGCAGCACAAACACTTTTTGATTAGCTTGGTGGTTTTCCTGTAACAGAAAAGCGGTGATTTAGAACTGAGAGATGGACCAAAATAATAAAAAAAAAAAAAGGAAAAAGTGGCTGCATCTATAACTTTTAAAATCTTCCTAGCTTGAATTTGTACACACTTTTACATCAGATAGCTGAGTTGCAGCAACAAAACCAGCCATGGTAGAATTCCTTTTATTTTCTTTTTCTGGTTGCTGTATTATGAGAGTTACAAATGAAACTTTTCCACAGCTGGAGATGGCAAACATCTAACGCCAGCTGCTGGGCCAGTGACAGTAGCCATCCAGAGCTCGCTGGAGGAGTGCTGGGAGCAAGTGAGTGTCATCAGATGTGCCCAAAATACAGAAACATGCATACACCTGATTTTTTTTTTTTTTTTAAGAACTTTTAACTGTCAAAAGCAAGGAAGTGTAATCAAAGATAACTCTTTTAGTGGGCTTCAGCTCGGACCCTCATTTTTGAGTTACAAGCAGTGTCTGCAGTAAACAGGCATGCTTGCCTGGGTGAACAGGGAGAGTAGCAGGTTAGGGGGGGTTAGATTAATGGTTTCTGTGAGTGCAAATGAAACACTGATGCTCGATTTTTTTTTTTTTTTTGTATATATGTTGTTGTACAGCTGTGTTTGAGATGTAGATTGCACATCTCTTTCACGCTATAAAGCTGAGACAAGCTTTAGATAGGCAAAAAAAATGGTTTGGCTACACCAGAGCTGTCTCCGGCAAGTTCGCTGGGTATTTAACCATCTCCTGCCTTGTGGGGAGCATCCTTGCATGAAGAACCAGAGGGTTAATACTACACCTTTCAAAGTACAACTACTAGAGAACTAGAACCCAGCCCCATTTTGATATAAACTGTGCCATTCAAATCAGTCGCTTCCATGTACCAAGTGAAAATGTCTCGCACATATGCAACAACCTCATCGAAGTATTCTCTGTGTCAGCCTCTCTGGCCCTGCTGTGCTCTTCGGCATGACTGCAAGGGAGGGCTGGGGCTCACAAAGAGCGAAGACATCATTGTTTCTGAAAAACAGTTCCACTCTCCCCTCTTCCCTCCCCTCCAAATAAAAATTCTTCTTGTTTTATCTGGGGTTTGAGTTCCAATGAGCACGCTCGCATTTTTACAGTTTTGGGTTTTTGCCTAACACTTTTATCAGATTTCTAAACTTTTCTTGGTGATAAATTTGCATATCAATATGATCCTCTGCCAAATTTATTAAAAAATAATTTTTTAAAAAGTCTTGTGTTTTTTACCTATTTCTGACTGCAAATACAACTGATTTTTTTTCCTGATTTACGTGTTTAAACACTTGTGACCTATTTTACCTGTTTTATGTAAATGAGGAACTCTACATTAGAATATCATGACTAGTCATAGATGAACTGCTTTGGATCCAGGGAAAAGTTAGTGTAGTTTTGGCATGAGATCTTTAGAACCAGATTCCTGAGTTTAAAACCAGAATAAAACAAGACAAAAATCACACCTTTTCATTTTTCATGTACCTTTGTATTCATGGGTTCTTCTGGGCCTGAAAACGGCAGATTTTCAGCAGTATTTGTTTCCAGCTGAACTGAAATCAAGAGATAGTAGAAATGTAAAGGGGAACATTTATCCCAGAAGATTCTCTGACCTGTTTCTTTTTTTCTCAATCTTCCAAACTTTTTCAGTTCACCTGTCGCTAGTTATGATCTCACCAAATGGGCATCTATTGTAAGAGACTTTAACCGTAGTTTGTATTTTAGTATTTAAACAGTATGATTTCGTAAATATAACTGGTTTTTATTGTTATTGTTGGCATTTTCCTTCTCATCCGTAGCTTTCCTTTTTATCTGGTCCAAACCGATCCACACACTTTGAATTCTAAGTCCTCTTTTAAAGTGTGAGATAGTAGGTCCGCAATGGATTTGTTCCTGTGTTTGTAAATGAAAATACAAAAGCCTAGCAGCTGTGTTTGCCATCTAGAACAACGCTGGTGGTCACCCTGCAGAGCAGAGAGCTCCTGGAGTGGAGGGGAGTTAGGAATGAAACAGCTCAGCAAAACTGATTTTCGCTGCTGTTCTTGCGGAGTGGAGGAAAAGACGAAAACAAAACAAAAAAAAATCAAAAAGGTGCAGCCCTACGGTTGCTGTAACACAAAAAAAAGCCCAACAACCATCAGCAGAGCTTTTAATGTCACCGTCACGACAGCATCTTCTGCAGCTGTTTCCAGTCCTGTGTGCATCCTCCTTTCTCAACTGCAGATGCTCCTGGTTCCTCTTCTCTGTCTCAGCGCTAAAGTCGTCAAGTAGATCTGAAGACACATGGACATTTCCATTTGATAGGCCTTTTACAAGTCTCCTCCCAGTCTGCTTTTATTTGCTAAGGAGGCTTACAGTTTTGGTGAGGTCGTGCTTGTCACACTTGGGTTCAAAGCTCCCACTTGCTGCGTCAATGGCAAAGCTCCATCCGTGGGAGAAGGATTTGAACGTTTTTGAATAACTGATTTTAGCTTCCACCTCTCGTGGTCACTGCAGGATCACTCATGGAGGCATAATGTATATAAAATGTTAAATAAACTGTGTATTGAATGGAGTGGACAAGTTAGTTAAGCAGCTCAAGTACACTTGGAAGAAAGATGACCTTGACATCATTTCCAGGAGATCCAATGGAAGTTGCTCACTTTCAGTAAAAAAAAAAAATAAATCTGTGTTTAGGTAGGTTAGTAGATGAAATTTTTCATCCTCATATGCATGCACACAAGTGAGGACATTGCTTCTGTTCCGAGGCTGCAAATTATGTGCATGTGTCTTGCAGAGCTGTTTAGGGTGAGGAGTGAGAAGGTTTAGGCACCACTTGCCTGCAAAGGCCCAGTCTGCTGGGGTGCCCGAGTGGCCTTTCCTAAATTGGGGGTGGTGACAGGGGGGAACGTAATGACAAAATCCTGGACTGTGGCCCCTTCAGGAAAGTCTTGAGGTTGGATTTGGAAACTCTTCCAGGTGCCTTGCAGGTACCACATGGCGCCTTGTGTGGAGGTTGGGTGTGGTGTGGCTTCAGGCAGCTGCCTTGGACTTGTTTTCTCCAAAATCAGCATCCAAAGCCTTGTGGTTAGGATTGACGTGTAGTTGTGTATTTGTATATTTGCATGAGCAAAGGTCAGGAACTGTCAGCCCCTATTACCTCATTTTCTTTCTTGTAATCAAAGATAAGCTTAAGAAAGAAAATATTCTGTTGATTTGGTGATACTTGAAACACAAAAAAAACATGAACTAGTGCAAAAGAGGCCTCCTGAGCTCCGTACTTCGGTCACAAAAATTTTCCATTGGTATGAATGGTCAGTTTGAGTTTACTAGCAGAAAGGTTGATCCAGAAAGACTGGCGCATAACCAGCACCAAGCCCAGCTGGAAAACTGCCCGTTCCAGCCCTGCGCCCTCCACCAGATTGTGGCTCTTTTCTGCCAGCCCAAAATAAACCTGTACATGGACAATGCTTCTCAGCTTTAAAAAAAAGCTGAATTTGTTTGTTGCTATTAAAAAAATAAACACTCAAATTTTTTGTGTGTTTTTTCCAATTGTCATTGTGAATTGGTGAGTTCAATTTACTCATGTCCTAAAACATTTTTGACCAAAAGAGGCGAGCTTGAAATTTTGCAGATTGAAAACATGAAGAAAACTGATCATCCCCCCACATTCCATCAGAGGTGGAAAATAAAACTTTAGTGAGAGGGCTTGCAGCTGGAAAGAGCCTGGCCCTGCTGGTGTTGCTGGGCTGCTGAATGGCAGCCCAGACATGGTCTTTTTGTATCGCTGCTGTGTCTTAATGTGAAATAATCAGAAACTGTGTCAGAATTTAATTGCCACAAGCTTTACACAACCCTGAGCTTTAGGAGTAAACCAAATTAAAGACAGTTTAAAAAGGAGCGCGTTTCTGGAGGCTTCGTCCCCATGGTTTGGCTCTGAGGTGCACAGCAGGACAGTGCTGTTCCCTTTCCCATTTGCAGCAAGGGAAAAAGTGGCCTGACTTGAAAAAACAGAAGAAATAATGGGGAAAAATATAGGGGGTTTTATTTTTTTAGAAAAAGAAACTGATTGTGCTAAAGAGCTGTGCATGCGTGCTTTTGTGTGTGTGCATATGCGGGGAAGGCTTCGGTCCTGTAGCACAGTACATGTTAGCATGACAGATATTGTCTCTAAATCTATCTGCTTCTGCAGTTGAGATGTTAAAAAGAATTGAATTTTTTTTTGTTTGGTTTCTATATATAAAGAAAAAAGTGAGAACAGTGGCAAAATCATGTTGAGAGCCTAAAAAGAATAAAGACAAAATCCTTGAGGGCAAGTTGAGTTAGTTTGTCATCTGCTCCTGTTCTGGAAGCCAGCGACGGTCTCTCAGCATTGCAGCATCCCAGTACTGTTCTGAAGTGCTCGTTGTTCAATAAGATGTTATTTTTCTCCAGTGTAATGTTGTGATTGTTACCTGATAACGTTGCCAGGGACTTCACATTGTAAGAGGTGGTCCATCTTGTTTGATGTATTTGGCTAAAAAGCCATGGTGGTTTTTTTATTACTTAAATTCCTAGCAACTGTGACTACAGTAACGTGATGAGTAGCACATACAGCAAGGAGGCAACATGGACGATGGCCTCCTTAAAAAATGTCATCTGAACTTTTTTTAAAAAAAACACAACCTTAAAAATATTTTTAAAACATTTTAAAACATCTTTTGTGTGTTCCAAAACGGAATATTTGTATTTGAAAAAAATCCTGGAGTGTAATTTAATCCTAAAAACCCTAGCATTTGTGTATATGGTAAATGTTTGTATTTTGCAGTTTCTGTTTTGCTTTTTAGATAAATAAAATGTATATGGATATTTTTAAGTCATCTTTGCTTTTTTTAGATGAGTTTGTAATCACCTTATAACTGAAAATAAAACTTTCCTTTATAAACCAGCTATACTCTTGGATGACTTTTTTGGTCTTTGAGTAGCTCAATTACTCCTTTAAACCTATTAATTATCATGGGACTGTTGGTTTCCGTTTTTTTTGTCCTAATAAAATATTCCATTTTTTATATATGTGAGTGTGTGTGTATATATATGCGCCCAGCTCATTAAGCTGCTTGGCCCAGCTCACTGTCTGACTTTGTGTCTCTCATGGTTTTGGCAGCTCAGGTGCCCCCCCCACAGCCACTCACTCACGCCCTCACCAGTGAGATGGGGAGAGAATCAGAAGGGTAAAAGTGCAAAAAATTCATGGGCTGGGATACAGACCGTTCAGTAATTAAAGAAAGGAGGAAAGCGAAAAAACGCACCGCAACAAAGTGGGAAAAACAAACCTAAGAAAAAACAAATGATGCAAAAGAAAACAGCTTCTTGCCACCACCCGCCCCATGCCCAGCCAGTCCTTGAGCAATGGCCACCCCTGCCCACCTCCACCCTCCCCAGTTTCATGGCTGAGCACACCAACATATGCTGTGGGCTGTCCCTTTGGTCAGTTGGGGTGAGTAGCCCCAGCTGTGTCCCCTCCCAATTCCTTCTGCATTCCCAGCCCACTTGCTGGTGGTGCAGTGTGAGCAGCAGCAATTTCATTGGTGCCTTGTGAACCGCTCAACAAGAGCTAAAACATCCCTAGATCATCAACAGCAGATTGGTTTGATGGGCTTTTTTTGTTAGTTTTTTTTGGTTTGGTTTGGTTTGGTTTTTTTTTTCACTTTGAGTGTAAAGAAGAGGCAGTGCTGGTCTCAACCCACATGATTTCAGTCTTGCCCAGCCTGTGGCCTTACTTCTGGGGCTTTGTTTTCCCCCACACCGACTCTTCATCAAGTGCAGTTGGGCATGTGCTGAGTCTTACAAGGTCATGAGAAAGTAGCCTGTGTGGTTGTGGTTTTTTTTCTCCATTTTCCCTCTTTTTTTCTTTTCTTTGCTTGAAAGTAGAGCGCTGGTGGCCTCAAAAGATGGACCCCATAGACACCAGGTCTCCTTGGCCCCTTTGTGGGACACAGGGAGATGCCTGCGGCTTTAGGAGTTGCTGCTGGGGAGCTCTGGCCGTTGGGCTGAGCCACCCCAACTCAGTCTATCCCAGGGCATTGCCTGCTGCTGTCTGTACCATCTTGGCTGCATGGCACCACTGCCATGGGGATTCAAATACATTGGAAAAGCCCAATAAGAAAAAAAAAAAACAACACAAAAACCACACCTAACATTTATTTTACTGGTGTATGGGACTGGTCATTTAAGGCTCACTGATGGCTTCTTTGGGCAGATGAAGGTTAAACCAGCCAGGCCTTTTCTTAAGTAAGTCCTGATTTGAGGTAGGGAAAGAAAAAGAAACATAGGTGGCTCCTATTTGTGAAATGTAAAGCTGCTCAGGATTTGTGCATCAGGCCCTAATCACTCCTAAGCGTCCAGCACCCCATGCCCAGGACTAGCCCCACAGCTGCCTGCCTTTGGGTTTTTTTGGCTTGGTTGGTTATTTTGCTGGTTGCGATTTGAAGACTTTATCAGGGATTTCTCCTCCCATCGGCGATGCCTGCAATGCCTGGGCTGAGCAGCCTGGTACTGGCACAGACAGCAACTGCAATGTGTCTCAAGTTAAAACAAAACAAGTAAACAAATAATTAAAAACACCACTAAGCGCCACAAGCTGCTGCCAAAGGGCTTCACGTACCTGCCATTGGCGGCCATCACCTGCCTATGGCTGCAGCCATCACCTGCCCACGGCTGCAGCCAGCTCCCTCAGCCGAGGTCCGTGGGATGCAAGGTGACACGAGGAGGAGGTACTCGGCCCAGCGAGGCGGCTGGCAGCTCATACCAGGGGAGCAGCACCGTGCTAACCTTCTACCTGGTGTACGCACCAAAACCCCGTCATCAGTCACGTTGCAGAGCACTCGTTAAACCTGCCATCGCCCAGCGCCGCGGCTGGCTCCTCACGGCTTTGGCAAGTCCCCGATGCCAACCGTGTGAAGGGCCTTGTTCTGAAGCCTGCGCCCCAGGAGGGCGGCCAGAGATGGCAGATAAGGCTTGTTTACGTGGCAACAATTCCCCAGGTCTAACCAGGAGCATTTCCATATCATGCTCAGCCACTGAAAATTCCTGCATTACCCACTTGGCCATGAAGGGTTGCAAAACCCAAGCTCACCCTTTCCCTGCCAGTGAGCAGAGATTCCCAACAGCCTTACCTGGGGAGCATCCCAGCCGGTGCTGCCCACGCTGGGAACGTGGCGGTGCCCCGGACCCCTTTGTAAGAGCAAGTCCTCAATGTAGGGACACAAAGAACTGCGTACAGGGTTTGCAGCAATCATCTCTTTGGACGTTGGGTTTCAGAGGTGGGATGATCTGGCTACCACAGCACTGCTCCCCAAGGCAACCCCACTAGAGCTGCAGGGTGCTGAGCACCAGATGGGCCACCTCCTGCCGGCACATCCTCCTCCAGCAGTTTTCCTAACCCATCCCCAGGGATTAACCACAGCTTTGCAAATGCTGCCATGGCCACGTCATGACCACCACATGCCTTGCTGCATCACTGTTCTGTCATCAAGTAGCCAAGGTTTAACACAATGAGATTTCCAGCATGGCCAAGTGAAGCTGCAAGCGATGCTGTAACCACGCGCACGGGCAGCTCCAGCTCTGGTCACCAAGAGCTGCAGCAAAACTGCCTCCATGTCCACAGGGAAGGAAGCAACCAGGCCCAAGCCCTGCTGCTGGATGGTGGCAAGGGACAACCCTAGCCCCACATCAGTAGCCCTACAAGCAGTGGCCCCGCAGCAAAACCCACTGCGTGCCCTCATTGTCCTTCAAGGGGTCTCCTAAGTGAGCATCCTCTGGCAAGGTAAATGGGGTTGGAAGCAGAGTGTTGCCTCACCATTGTCCTCCAGCAGAAAGAGACACGAACTGAAACAAATGCATTTAATTTGCTTTTATTTAATTAAAAAAAAAAGTCAAAGTCATTGCAATTCCATTTAAATACAGAGATTTACAAACAGGTCCAAAACAGGACTAAAATATTCTCTGAAATGCTGTACTTTTAAATATTGTGCTTTCATAGATACATAAGAAAATTAGCATATAAAAATACTTTACAAGGAATACACTCTAATATATGGATAAAAATACACATTTAAGTAATGCATTTCAGCTTCATATCATTCAAAATGCATAGGAAGGGATACAAGGACCAAGTTTTTCTTCTTTTTTTTTTAAAGCCTTTAATAAAAGTCTTCATTAAAAACCTATGAGAAGCCCCAGTGAGCTTCCACTGCTCACAATATTGCATATAAAAACACTTTCGGCTGCACTGTCAATGCTCCACAGTATCAGTTATGGCACATTATCTAGTTGTGGCAGCAATGGTATGGGATATTGCATACTCAAAGAGAAAATGGCTACAACAACAAATAGCTGGATGGGGCTGGACAAGTGTCTGGAAGAAACACCCTGATACATGGCACTATCACGGAGGGATGGAGTTACAGAGTGGCTCGGGGATGGATGGTGGGGGGACAAGTCCTGGCTTAGCAAAGTGACAAACGTGTTACATACACCCATCCAACACCCTACACGCACCACTGGCACGCAGCCAACGATGGAGGAACCAAAAGGGTCACCAGGGAATGGGGGCGGTGGGCGCCGGGGCTGAGGGTCCCCGGCCGAGCGAGCTCCTCATGCCTGCCGTGCCTAAACCTTCCCGGGGGAAGTGACGCCAGGCTCCTGCCACCACCGGGACATGGACATCATCATAAAGTGCTAATACATTAAACATGGCAGGCAGATGAGGAAACCAATGCAAACCTCACGGCCCCCTTTCCCCGCGGGGCTGGGGGCTCTGGCAAGGGAGGGGAGCGGCCATGGGGCGTCATGCTTGCAAAGCCACCAAGGGGCCAGCGACAGGCAAAGGCGGGCGGGCTGAGGGCGAACAGCACGGGCACACACACACCCCGCCCAGCCCACACAGGACACAGGACACACAATCTCCATCCAAGGATGGGCTTCTTGTGCCACTGCCTGACGGGAGACGGCAAGGTGCGATTAGTTCAAAACGTCCGGGACAGCCCTGGGAAGATGGCTGTTCTGCTATTCACTTGGGGGCACAGGCCAGGTTTGCAAGCGAGAGATCTCCATAAAGCCCAGACAAACACAATGGCTGGGGATTTGGGCAGGTATTCAAGGTCTTTAGCCTTGAGTACGGCCTTCTGCTCTGTAATAACTACTCCAGTATGGGCAACCACATTGCTCACAGGAATCGATGCCCAGACGAGGTACCTCCTCCCACCGCAGGGCCAGCCAGCCCCGGCAGGGAGCATGGACGGGGCTGGCAAGAGGCAGCTGCAAATACTGATTTTTGAACAAGACTTGCATCTAGCCACTCTCAAGCACATTTTGAAATGTTTTTTAAACAGGACTCTCCACAGCTCTGCACTGGGGAGTGCCAGGGACTGCGGAAATCGATTTATCAGGAGCGTTTAAAGGATGGAGCTGGGCACAACAGAAAAGAAAAGGCGTTTCAGTCTTGCTGTATGTGTTTAACTGAGCAAACAAGAAACATAATTAGCACCATGTGTGTTTATAGGGTGGCCAAGGCTTTCAGGGTGAGGAGGATGTTGGAGGCAGGACCCCGCGCACCCCGACAGCCGGGGCGCAGGGGGATGCCCTGCCACGGGGGATGGCTGTGGATGCTCCTTCCTCCCGTTGGCAGCTCGTCCCATCGCCGGCGCTGCCCACGGCCTGAGACATGCATCCAGCCCTGACCTTCCCAGCAATATTTGGCGGTCTACAGACGACAGCTCACTGAAGACCCACCTCCCCACTTGCAGGTTATGGTACACGTAGCATTTACAAATACCAGTGCAAAAAACAGGAAAGACACCCCAAATACCACAACGGCTCAGCAGAGGCCCCGGGCACCGTCCGCTCTGCTCCCGCTGCTCAGAGCGTCTGGACGCTTGCCTTGACCTCAGCGCCGTGGGCTACCTGTGCTGGCAGCTCTCCGTTCCCCTCCCTGGGCGCATTGGCAGCCAGTGCCAAGGGGTTTCGGCTAATCACCAGGTCCAGCTTATCTCCAGCCTCCGAAATCAGGGGAACAGCCAGACAGCAGTCAAAGTCTCTTGTTCGGATGCGGTTTACCTGCCAGGGTGGATTTAGGACGTGCCATAGGGAGGAACAACAGAAAGACGATGTTTGTTAGTCAGAAAACACAAGGCTGGTGCTAAACCCACACCTGTGAAATCACACAACTCTTGGGGGTCCTGATTTCAGGTTCACAGCAGAGCAGGAGCACCCCTTCATGCTGAGCACATCCTTGCTTAGCTGAGAACTGATGCAATAACTGGCAAAGGAAGGGATGGAGAGGGGAGTCTGGATCAGGCATAAACACTGAGCCCTGGTGTCTGAGGCAGTATTACAAGTATTAAATGCTGCAGGGCTCAAAACCAGTTCTCCAGTTCAAGCTTGTAGGAGAAAGGTTGCCATTTTCCTTTTTTTTTTTTGCCACCATGACTTTTACTGGCCATAAATTTACGATGCAGGGTATTCAGCGCCTAGAAAACAAATACAGCTCAGATGCTGAGGGTTCTGCCAACCATTTTCCAGCTCAGCCAGCAGTAAATTGTGACTACACTGAGCAGTTTCTGCTTCTCCTCTCCCCGTTCACATCCTTGAGTTCAGAGGAGTCTGGATGCATTTCACATGGGCTCAGGAGGTGGCTGCAAATTCGCTCTGCAGGATTCAGCAGTGAAAGCACTTTTACTGCTGTCTCTTGCAGACTTTCAAGCACATTTCTAGGCTGGGTCATCTGCAAGAACCACCCCAGCTCTCTCACCTACAGCTACCAGAGCACCTGGGCTTGCTGCCACGACAGCTCCAGGTTGGAGGTGGTTGGCAAACAGCACAGGGAGGGAGAAAGGAATTTCCCATCTACCTTTGGAGCGAACATAACCCCTGGGGCCAGGCATGGCTTCCTTCTCTGGATAAGGGCTGGATGAGTCCATGCAACCCTTCCATCCAAAACCCTTTCCCAGCACTAATGCATGCCCACGGAGCTGGGCTCTGTGACAGCAGCAGTGTCCCCCTGCCCTAGCTGGTATCCACACAGATGACCCCAATACTGCTCCTTACAGTGTAGTAACTAAGGACAATTTCTAGATGGACAAGGAGTGATAAGCCAGCAGCTTGCTCTGTGTTTGCAAGGCCACCAGCCCGGCAGATCAGTGCAAAGTGCTATTAGTGCAATGCTGTGCTCCAGCTAATCCATCCAGCCGAGAGGGAGAGGGTCTGTGCTGGCAGGGACAAGGTGTTCCATTGGCCTTCAGCAACATCATCATCCTCATAATCAGAAGCACTCTGAAGCACTCTCAGCGACGCGTTTCTGTACTTCTTGCTGGGAGTTGCCTGTACCAGGGTCTCCAGTCCCTCATTCACAACTCCACACATCAATGCGATGGCAATCACCTCGTCTTCTTGTAGGTGTCAGCCATGTGGCACAGCATGTGGAAGGGGGATGTTGAAAGCCTCCACACTGCTCTCTTTCGGATTTCAGGCACAGTTCCCAGAGCACTTGGCACTTGCAAAATGCGACATGTCCAACATTCAACAGAAAGGCAGCCCAGAGCCTAATTAGCTTCTTGTTCATTCTTGCACCATCTTTTATTTGAAGCCGAGAAGGAATAATTGTATAGTAGCCAACTGGCTAGAGACCATAACAAGCTTAAACAAGGTTCCCCACAGCGCTGCCAGTTCTCCAGTTACCTGATGTACATAATATATTGGCTCTAATCCTACTGCTAACAACCCCCACCTAGAAATTAGTAAAACTAAACATCTTTCTGAGTGTTTCCAAATATGGTCACAATATCTGCATTTCCAAATGATGGCAATTTTTCCATTGGGGCTGCATTTTCTCTGTTGCTCTTTGAGTTGTCCCAAAGCTAAAATAGTTGGTTTTCAGCCATATAAAGCTCCTCTCCAGTCTCCAAAACTTACTCTTCCTGTCCCTGTGGTAGTTTGATATGCCCAGCTCACATTTATTACAGACTGTGCTTTTGACCAGAGTTTTTATTCTGTTTCTGCGTCAGCTATTTCAGATCAAATATCTTCCAAAGAAAAATATCCATTGAAAACACTTTGAAGGATGTGTTTCCTAGAAAACTCTTTTGGTTGTCAAAGGCATGCACAGAACTCCAAGAACACCGCTTAACTCCACATGGGGCTTTGCAGGAACATGTATTGGTTAACAAGGTCTAGTTCATCCAAAAATCACCCTCTTACATGACAGGAAAAGGACTGAGGGTGAGAGGGAGACGTAACACAGCTTTTTGGTTGGTTTGAGGTGCCCAAGCTCAAAAAGGCCAATGCCAGGCAGGCTATGTCCTGGAATACGTGTAACCTAGGGGTACCACCTAGGGGTACTACCTAGTGATTTCTCATTATAAAACACAGATCTCATTGAGTGCTTGGCAGCTAAGTGCTCACCTAGTTGGCTAACTATTACCTTTCATTAAAGTTAGTGCTGCCATGGATGGATTTCACTTCTCTCTTCCTCTCAGCCACTCATTCACTCCATCCCAGCCTCCAGAACTGCATTTTGCATTGATTACCTGAAGCACTCTGTCATATGGCTTGAGGCCACACTGATCTGCTGGCCCATCTGGACGGACCATATTAACATAGACACCTTTTTCTAACAGGCCGTCCGACACACTGAATCCAAAGTCTTCACTCTCCGGGTCTTTGTGGAGTGTCATCTGGAGGAGCAGAAACAGAACACATGTTTTAATACAGCAGAGGCAGGAGCAGAGGTACAGCGTTGACAGGACAGGAATAGCATAGGTGATGTGTGTGGACCTACAGCAATTCTGCTCTGGGTTTCCTGGGCAAATTTTTCTTAGCCTGGGCAGCTAATACAGATTCAGCTTTATTTACTATCAGCTTAGGTAGATCACATGCACAGGTGCTTTGGTAACTGGCATATAACCAGCCCCATGCAGTCCCTCTCCCTTGGGCGTGGAAGGAAATGCAAGTAATGTAATAAAGACTGAGCTGCTGTATTTCACCCAAAGGGCATCAAAGCAAGTGTTACTTCCCTAGCCCAGGTTACTCTGTGCAGCCCCTGTGTATGCCAGATCAGCACATGAAAAATCAACGTGTTCACAGGGAATTTTCAATGTAGTGTGTCAAATGTGAAGACAGCTTGTTTTTAATACATCACTCAGCAGGTACATCTAAACTTCTCCATATTACTCACAAGTTCTTTTCAGAAAATTCATATCGGTAAGTGCTGACATACTGAGGACAAGAAATAGGTAACCTCATCACCCTACCCTTGAGCATGTCACGCTTTGGCCTCATCTAAAGGAGAGGTGCAACTGCTGAAGTGTATCTTGCCACGGGGTAATAGTAGGAGCTAGGGACAACTGATTTCCCAACACCACCAAAATCTCCCTTTGCTTCCCATGAACTGGGAGTGCATCTCTACCATGAGGCTCTAACTCCATCACCATGTTCTCGGCTGGGTGAACCTCATGGACGTGCGGACCTTGGGAAGAACAGTGCCCAGGATGACGCACAGGAGCAGCCCACCTGGCCTCAGCCTCATCTCCAAACACAGCCAACACCAGATGCTCCAGAGGAACAAGTCACCCTATAACATGCCTAATTACACAGTTCTCCTCTTTCAGGTACGAAGGAGTTTTATTTAAAGACACATTTGCCATGCCCTGAAGGACAAGAGCAGATCAAACATGAAAAAGTTGTTTTTTCCAGCTACCATAACTGCAGGTTTTGTTCTCAAGTCACACTAGGAAAGAAAGAGGCAATCAAATTTTTGAAACCTCTCCAGCTCCCTTCCCTGCTTGCATTCTGCATCAGTAGCTTCTACAGTTAATTACTTCTTCTAATTACCGTTGCCTTGCACCATGCTTAAAGTGGCTATGTTCAGCTGGGTACTGAATTCAAACAAGTATCCCACTGCTGAAGTCCTACCATTTACACCCCTTCAGGAAAGGCTGGGGGTGGAATGGAAAGATAGGGAAAATAAGTTATTTATAAGTTAATTTTCATAAGAAAAGTGGCCTACTGAATGGAGAGTGCCACTGGAAAAGGGTTGACAGGTCTCCACTGGCCTGTACTTTGAGCTCTCTTGCCTGTATCTGTAGTACAAATTAATGAACTCCAGAACACAAGGACCTAGAAATGTCATCTAATAAAGGGAAATAACAAAGCACAGGTTTAAACCCCACTAAAGTATGGCAGCTAAATCCCATAACTCTTCCGAAGAGGCCCCTTCCTCTTAATCCGACCCTCTGGAAACCTTTGCTGCAGAACTTGGTGGGGGACAGCTTTAACAAGGAACATTTTCTGGGTGTCCCTCTGAACAAATGAGATCACAGAATCACAGAATCACAGAATGGTAGGGTTTGGAAGGGACCTCTGTGGGTCATCTAGCCCAACCCCCCTGCCGAAGCAGGGTCACCTACAGCAGGCTGCACAGGACCTTGTCCAGGCGGGTTTTGAATATCTCCAGAGAAGGAGACTCCACAACCTCCC
>Ga0065711_1001192_pt1 | contig 55387 bp, 37 predicted proteins | sample Hoacrofraction12_FD_59098 | JGI IMG/M metagenome (GOLD analysis project Ga0065711, IMG submission 59098) | Hoatzin crop microbial communities from Cojedes, Venezuela - Epithelial fraction 12 v2 (version 2) | ecosystem: Host-associated > Birds > Digestive system > Esophagus > Crop | place... | reverse complement strand
GGAAACATAACAAGGCTATCGACGACTCTCTCGCTCTCGATAGCGCGATAAGGAAAAGAAAAAATGGCATCGACGCTCCGGTGGAATACTCTGCCGCTGACTCTATGGTCTACGATGCGAATACCAAGCTGGCATACCTCTATGGTTCTACCGATGTGAAGTATGAGAATATGCATCTTACCAGCGAGAACGTGAGAGTGTCGATGGACAGCAGTCAGGTGTATGCCACGGGTAAGGTGGATACCACCACTCACGAACTCACCGGAACGCCTGTCTTTGAAATGGGTAGTGATAAGTACGACAATGATACCATAGCGTTCAATTTCAAGTCTAAGAAAGGTCTTATCACCAATGTGTATACCCAGCAGGAAGACGGATATATGACCAGTCAGAAGGCAAAGAGAAACAACAACGGCGATATCTATCTTCAGAAAGGACGTTATACCACTTGCGACAAAGAGCATCCCGACTTCTATATTTCTCTGTCGAGGGCCAAGGTCCGTCCCGGCAAGGATGCTGTTTTCGGACCGGCCTACCTCGTAGTGGCCGATGTGCCTCTCCCTCTTGCCATTCCCTACGGATTCTTCCCCTTCACTAAGAGCTATTCCAGCGGATTTATCATGCCTACATACGGTGATGAGACGGAACGAGGCTTCTATCTGCGTGACGGAGGATACTATTTCGCCGTGAACGACAAGTGGGATCTGAAACTGCTCGGCGAGATTTATACGAAAGGTTCGTGGGGCGTGTCAGCTGCAAGCAACTACAGAAAGAGATATAAGTACAGCGGATCGTTCTACTTCAGTTATCAGAATACTCAGACCGGCGAGAAGAATATGCCGGACTTCTCGAAGACGACCAGTTTCAAGTTGCAGTGGAGCCATCGTCAGGATACTAAGGCCAATCCCTTCAGCACCTTGTCGGCAAGCGTGAACTTCGCTACGTCGAAGTATGAGAAGAGCAATCTGTCTTCGTTGTACAATCCGCAGAATCTGGCACAGACCACCCGAACATCGTCAGTGAGCTGGAGCACTCAGTTCTCCAGTATCGGACTGTCGCTGTCGTCGACGATGAACCTGAGCCAGAACATGAGAGACTCGAGCATCTCGATGACAATGCCCGATCTGAACATCTCTATCAGCCGTTTCTATCCTTTCAAGAGAAAGCATCTCGCAGGAAAGGAGAGATGGTATGAGAAGATCTCGATGAGTTATACCGGTCATTTCAGTAATTCTATCAGCACCAAGGAGGACCAACTGTTGCATTCTTCGCTGATCAAGGACTGGAAGAACGGTATGCAGCATACTATTCCTATCAGCGGTAACTTCACCCTCTTCGACTATCTGAACATCAACCCGTCGTTCAACTTCGTGGATCGTATGTATACCAATAAAATCATGAGATCTTGGGATGAGGCTTCGCAGTCGGAGGTATGCGATACCGTATACGGGTTTAATAATGTATACAACTGGAGCCTGAGCATCGGGGCAAGCACCAAGATGTACGGTATGTGGACCCCTATCAAGAGTTTCAACAAACTGCTGTTCAAAGACAAATTGGTTGCAGTCAGACACGTGTTCACCCCGACGGTAAGCTTCAGTTATGCTCCTGATTTCAGCGCCTCGCGTTACGGCTTCTACAAGACATACCAGAAGACAGACGCCCAGGGTAATGTGTCGCTCGTGTCATACTCTCCATACACAGGATCGCTTTACGGCGTCCCCGGCTCGGGAAAGACGGGAAGCATCTCCTTCGATATGTCGAATAATGTCGAGGCCAAGTTCCGTTCCGACAAGGACACCACGGGATTCAAGAAGATAAGTATCCTTGACGAGCTCGGTGCATCGATGAGTTATAACATGGCCGCCAAAACGAAACCGTGGAGCGACTTGAGCACCCGCATCCGACTGAAATGGTGGAAGCGTTATACCTTCAATCTTAATGCCACTTTTGCCACATACGCCTACGAGCTCGACGAGAACGGCACTCCATACGAGAGCGACAGGACGGAGTATAGTTTCGGCCGCTTCGGTCGTTTCCAGGGAATGTCTCAGAATTTCTCCTTCACTATTGATAATACCATCTTGAAGAAGATTCATAATCTGTTCCATCCCGAGGATAAGGAAGATAAGGATATGAAGCGTGACGATGACGACGACGATGATGACGATACCGGCGTTGAAACCAATGTCGATGATGATATGATCAAGGCGCAGAGAGGAACCGAACGGGGTAATTCCGGCGGCAAGGCTGCCACTGACCAAGACGGATATATGTCGTTCAGTCTGCCTTGGTCGGTGAGTCTCGGATATGGTATCACCATGCGTGAGAACAGAAGCGGCACGTTCAATACCAAGACGATGCGCTATCCGTATAAATTTACGCAGACGCTGAACATCAGCGGAAACATCCGTCTCAGTGAGGGTTGGAATATCAGTTTCTCGTCGGGATACGATTTCGAGGAGGGCGAACTGAGTATGACCACGGCTTCATTGCAGCGCGATCTGCACTGCTTCAATATGAGCTGTTCGGTGGTGCTCGCTCCGTATACCAGTTATAATTTCTCGTTCCGTTGTAATGCCAGCACACTTACCGATGCCCTGAAATACGACAAGCGCAGTTCTTACTCCAACTCTATCGAGTGGTATTAAAATCCTTTCTTTATTATGCCATAAGAGCTTTCAGGTCGTCTTCCTCTCCTACGACCCAGAGAATGTCACCCTTTTCAAACCGGTAGCTTGGCTTTACTTGTGAAAGATTTTTCTTTCCTTCCTCGATACCCACCACCATGCATCCGAACTTATCCCTGATACCACTTTCTGCGAGAGTCTTGCCGATAAACGGACTGCCGCCGGTGAGAATGAAACTGCGCAGTTTCATTTCTCTTTTCTCGAGTTCCTCGTCTTCACCATACACTTCCGTTCTGACAGCATTGCCGAAAGCCGCGAGTTGTTCGTCGCTGCCGATCACCTGCAGTCTGTCGCCAGGGAAGATCATATCTTCTCCGTCGGGAATATTTAGGCGGCGGTTGGCCCGGAGTATACTGCTTACGTGTACTCCGTATTTCCTGCCGAGATTCAGATCTTTGAGAGTCTTGCCCATCCAAAGAGTATTTGCAGGGATTTCAAAGTCTGTGATATGGATATTCCTGTCGAGCAGGCGTCCTTCATAGAGCGGGCGCTTCTTGCCCTTCACCTGTGCCTCGATATCCCTTCCCCGGAGGTTTTGGATGAAGAGCCGTTCGAGTACGATGCTTTGATGTTTCAATGATCTCGAGAGAATCATCACTGCCACTGCAGCCACACCGATACTGATGAGCAGTGCATTGGAGAACTTGGTAAGATGATTGCAGATGTAGAATACGAATGCGACAGCGATTACCAGTCTCACCAACATCGTGAATATTAGCGGAAGGATATTGATTCTGTTTTCTCTCAGCAGACTTTTTACTTCCTCGCTGTGGTTTTTCTTCATCACCATCGCTCTGAGGAAGGGCGAGATGAACAGGATGGTGAGGACTCCGCACACTCCGTTGGCCCACGTCTCCGGCATGGTATGGCGGAGGAAGGGGAGCACGAAAGTTAGCATTATGAAGATTACGGCTACTGAAAGTATAGCATAAACCACTACGATTCTTACTATCGCCCAAAGCAGTTTCTTCCATTTGCTCGACTCCGTCTGCGCACCATGGTTGAGAGTCATATTGTTCATCATCAGTATCCATTTTGCCGGCAGTTTCTTCTCCATCAGACCGTATGCCGGAACAGCTGCCCGGATCATATACGGAGTGAGGAAGGTGGTGATGACGGATACGGCGACGACGACGGGGTAGAGGAAATCACCGATCACTCCGAGTGACAGTCCGAGCGATGCGATGATGAACGAGAACTCACCAATCTGGGCCATAGAGAATCCGCATCGCATGGCCGACTTCAATGTCTGTCCGCTGAGCATGAATCCCAGCGTGCCGAAGATAGACTGGCCAATGAGTATCGTCAATACCAGCGTGGCGATAGGTATCGCGTATTCCACGAGAATCTTGGGATCGACGAGCATACCTACTGATACGAAGAAAATGGCGCCGAACAGATTCTTTACGGGCTCCACTAATTTGATAATCTTCTCTGCCTCTATCGTTTCTGCCAGAATGCTTCCCATCACGAAGGCTCCGAAGGCGCTACTGAATCCGACCTTGGTGGAGAGCACCGCCATGGCACAGCAAAGTCCAAGCGACACTATCAGAAGTACTTCGTTGTTGATGAGTTTCCTTACCGAGCGGAGGAAGAGCGGAATAGCGAATATTCCGACGACAAACCAAAGGATGAGGAAGAATCCGATTTTCAGAATACTTTCTAGCATTTCTCCTCCGTCAGGGCTGCTGCCTCCGGCGATGGCGGCAAGCATCACCATCATCACAATGGCCAGGATATCTTCCAGGATAAGCACACTCATCACCAGTCCTGCAAACTTTTGTTGTCTCAGTCCGAGGTCGTCGAATGCCTTGTATATAATCGTCGTTGAACTCATAGCAAGCATTCCGCCGAGGAAGATACAGTCCATTTTCTGCCATCCGAAGATATGACCGACGAGCATGCCTAATGTCATCATACAGAAAATGATAGTGCATGTGGCAATCACAGGGGCCATACCCATCTTTACGATCTTCTTGAAAGAGAAGTCGAGTCCGAGTGAAAACAGAAGGAACATCACACCGATATCTGCCCAGGTATGGATGTTCGCATTGTCTACTACCGACATTGTGTAGGGCATGTGGGGGCTCACAAGAAAGCCTGCCACGATGTATCCCAGCACCAACGGCTGCTTGAGTTTCTTGAAAATCAGCGTTACAATGCCCGCTACGACTAATATCAGTGCTAAATCTTGTACTAGAGACGGTAATTCTGCCATAAAATCATTTATTATTAGTGCAAAATTAATAATAATATTCTGAAATTCCAAATAATTTCGTACCTTTGCAACGATTATCGATAAAAAAAGTAGAGATGAAAAGATTTCTTATATGCATTGCTGTGTCGGTCTTCGCACTCAACGGAGTATGGGCGCAGACAGATGGGACGAAGAAGAAAGCCGACGGGGCGTTTTCGCATCTCGATGCATCTGTATCGCTTGGTACTACCGGCATCGGGCTTGAACTTTCCACTCCGTTGATTAAGGATTATCTCAATGTCAGAGCAGGTGTCGACGTGATGCCGCATTTCGAATATGATATGCACTTCGGAATCCAGGTCGGAGGCAAAGAGGAAAGCAAGTATGACGACGAGGGCAATAGGGTAGAGACTACTTTTGACAGGCTGGCCGGGAAACTGGAGGATTGGACCGGTATTACTGTCGACGATGAGGTTGTGATGATTGGTGAGCCTACGATGTGGAATGCCAAAGTACTTTTTGATGTCACTCCTTTCCGTAACAAGCATTGGCGGCTGACTACGGGATTCTATCTCGGTCCGAGGAAGATCGGTAAGGCGACGAATGCGCTCAAGGATGCTCCCTCGCTTGTGGCAGTGTCGATATATAATTTCATGTATCAGAGATCATATAACGATCTGCCGGTTATCACTACCGGAGATTTCTTCCTTTACAGGGAGGATCTGGTAGATTACGGTCCTATGGGTGTTAAGTTAGGTACTTACAAAGGAAGTGATGATATTTGTTTTATAGTTCCCGATGAGAACAATATCGTTTCAGCCCGTCTCGTGACAAATGCTTTCAAACCATATCTCGGTTTCGGATATGGCGGAAAACTGCTAAAAAACAATGATCGTTGGGGCGTTTCTTTCGATTGCGGTCTTCTCTTCTGGGGAGGCACTCCTAAGATATATACCGATAATGCGGTACGCATGACTTACGACTCGGATAACAATACTTATGATTTCGATTCGTATACGGAATATGACGAGGAGTTCGAGCAGGATGTGAAATACATGAAGCGTAGCACCGTGGACATGGCGCACGACCTTGAAAATATCAACGGAAAGGTGGGGGATTATGTCGATTTCTTCAAGGCGGTGAAGGCTTATCCCGTGCTTAACGTCAAGTTTACATATAATATTTTCTGACGGAGATTTGAGACATAAAGAGAGCCTTCCTCTTGCGGGGAAGGCTCTTTCTTGATGTCTGCAAACAGCTATTTGATGATAGCTTTCTTGCCATTGATAATATAAACTCCCTTGGGAAGACCTTCGAGAGTCGTGGCATTCTTGCGGACTTTATAACCAGCAGTATTGTATACGTCGAACTTGCCGTCGATAGTAATGTTACTTATTCCGGCAGGTTCTGTAATAGTCAGAGTACCATTTACATAAGTAAATTCGTAGTTAGCAGACTCGCCTCCGGATACAGTCACTTCATATTGACCAGCCTCACTGTCTGTCGTCGCTGTTGTCGTGGCTGTCGGCAGAGTGGTGAGCGATGCTTCTGTATCATTGTTTACGAATCCGTCGTAAGTGAGTGTGAATTCGGGATTCTCCTGCCCCTGTTCTTTGGTATATGTTCCGGCTGTTACTGTCAGAGAAGCCTTGTTCACTGTCAGGGTTCCGTTTACAAGAGTTACATTCTTGTTTTCTACAGAACCGATGCTTACGATTATATCGTATGTACCTGCGCCGGGAACATCGGCAGCAGAGCAAGTGACAACAGGTACGCCGTAGATGCTTGCTCCGTCGGTAGCTTCTACATTATAAGCCAGTTCTGCCGGGATTGAATCTCCGTAAGTGATAGTATAGCTGTTGGCAGTAATGGTGAGACTTCCCTTAGCCATTTCAGCCTCGTGAGCAGCCTCTTCCTCAGCCTTGAGAACAGTATATTCATCTCTTGTCACCAGTTTGAGCTCTGCTGCAGTTCCTTCGGGAACTGTCAGATAAGCTGTATTGGCGGGGATGTAATCCAGGTCAGAAGCAGTGATATATCCGATACTTCCGTCGCTTGTAGTGCCGAGCACTCTCATCGTGTTGGCATCGTAAGCCACTCTGTTGGTATGCTTTTTGCTCTTTGCGATATTGAAGTATACGCCAGTGAGCTGGTTGCTGCTCGGCGTACTCGCACTGTTTTCGTGGATGTCGAGTTTGTTTGATGCAGGGTCACTTGATGAACATTCGATGAATACGGGAGTAGACTCGGCTACCTCTCCGCTGATCTCTGAATAGATAGCGTAGTTGCCCGATACTTCCTCTACGTAGCATACCTTCATTCCGTCAGATGCGCAGGTGAAAGGGAAGCCTGCATAGAAAGAGGCATAGTATTTATCGCCCGCTGTTACAGTAGGGCTTACTCCGAAATAGTTGTCGTCCGACTGTGTTACGGGTTTTACATACCAGTCTCTGTTCTTTGTCGTATTTGTTACTAGCTGTGACTGCTCCTGTGTATCAAAGTAAGATGGGTCGTCGGAAAGATACAATGTGGCACCTGCCTTAGTTGCGGATGTCCTGTATTTGTTGTTTCCCATGCTCTTCACAGTGATGTAGAAGCCGATAATGGAGTATGTGTCTGTACCCTGGGTCTTGAGATTCCAGTCGTCGCCTACTTGTTTGAAGTAGATGACAGACCCCGGATCAGATACAACGTTTGAGAAGTTCTTGATGGTCTTTATCGCATACAAGTCAGCCGAATAGGCGGAGTAGTAAATCTCGCCTTTATTGTCGATGACAGAGATATATCTCTCTGTGCTGGCATTTTGTACGCGGTAGAAACCATCACCGCTCAATTGTGCGCTCATATTCTGTGCGGCAACAAGCGCAAGCATTGATAAAATGACTTTTTTCATCTTTTAAAAGAAAACCCGGCTTACATACTATCTTCCTATCAATAGATGTAAGCCGAGTTATTATGTTACTAAGTTATAAATCTTGCTATGGAATTATTCCTGTGCAATACAGATACTTACACGGTTCAGATCGTTCTCAGCGAACGGCTGTACGCGTGAACCCTTAGAATCGCTAACGATGCGGCTCATAGAGATGCCGTAATCGTTCATCAGAGACTTAACAACAGCGTCGGCACGCTCAGCAGCCAGACGATCGTTAATCTTGTCGTTACCAGTACCAGCGTCAGCATAACCAACAACCTCAACTCTTGCGTTAGGATATTTCTTCAGGTAGTCAGCGATTTCCTTAACCTTCTGCTGCTCGGTCTCAGAGATCTTGCTGACATTGATTGTGAAGAATACATCACGACGGAGAGGTTCTACAGTCTCTTTAACAACAGGTGCGGGAGCCGGAGCTTTCTCCACGATTCTCTCAACGATCTTCTCAACGGGAGCCGGAGGAAGAATTGTGCGAGTGGTATAGGTCTTACCGAGGTTGATCTTCAGACCTGCCAGTGCGTTGAAGTACCAGTCAGCATTGCCTGCTTTCTTTGAGTTGTAGTGATCGTTAACAGCGTGAGCGTTAACTTCGAGACCGAGGCTGACCTTGTCGCTCAGACGCCAGTCTGCCATAGCACCGAAACGGCCTACGAGGCGAACCTTTGTGCCGTCCCATGCGTATGCCATAGGAGCTTCGTCCTTTGTCCAGTTGTAGCTGTCGTCGATAGCCTTTGCAATAGTGTAGTTATTGTAAAGATTCCATGCATCATCATTGCTGAAACCGATGTTTGCACCGATACCGCCGAAGATGCTGAAGTTGAATACGCGGTTAGGATTGTAACCGCAGAACAGGTTTGACAGATTAACTGTCAGATCGAGGTTCGGGTTTACATATTTCCAATCCCACTGATACTCTCTGTTCAGGTTGTCGAATCTTGTTCCGGCCTTGCTCTGCCAAGCGTTGATAGACAGACGAGTACCGAGAACATTGTGGAACTGATAACCCAAGCTCAGCTGTACGTTCGGAGAGATAAGATCACCAAAGTCAATTTCACCAAGAGTATACTGAGCACCACCCTGGATCTGTACATACCAGTGGGGGTTGAAATCGTATACAGTCTTTGCTTCCTGCGGTTGTGCAGTTGCTGTCAGACAGCCTGCAATCATCAGGCCCGACATTATTAAACTTTTGATTTTCATATTCTTATATTTGTTTTTTTTGTTTTACTTATTACGTTGCTTATACGAAACGAACATAGAACTTCTTGCAAGCAATCTTTCCGAAGTAGTCGAGTGCCTGATATGTAATCTCGTAGATGTAGCCCTTGTATTCCTCGCTAGACTGCAGCCACAGACCCTTCTGGCCACCGTCGAACGGTGTGTTCCAGTTCTCCTGTGAGTTAGCCAGGTCACGAGCTGCCTGACATGTAGCGTCACCACCCTTAGCGGTTACGTTCAGTTCAGAATCAGACTTGTATACGTTGGTTACAGCAACATACTTCTTGTATGCGGGAGCGAGGAGCTCTGCAGAGAAAGTAGTCGGAGTGATAACGATACCGGGAGCACCTTCGATGTCGGTAGAAGAACCGATCTTGATGTTGGTCGGTATAGCGATAGACTCGCTGAAGAGCAGGCTGCCACCCTTAGCATTCTCACAAACGATAGTCGGCTGGAGGAAGATGCTGGGGTTAGCAAGGTAGTTGCGGATACGCTTTGTATACTGCATGTTTACGTAAGAAGGAATAGTCATGCTGAGCAGTTCTTCCATACGGTTTCTACCCTTAGCAGCACCCTGGAGGTTGAGTTCGTCGCTGATCTCGTCGATAATCTTCTGGATCATGTCAGCGGTAAGAACCTTACCATTTACGAGTACTTCGCCGTCTTCACCAATCTCGTCAACGATGATCTCAAGGATCTTAGCACCGTCGGCTGTGAAGTGAGCGTCGCTGATAGCATAACCGAAGTTGATGATGTTAGACATACCCTGGTCGAGTCTGTTAACGAACTTGGTTGCGTATGTATCGAGGATATCGAATGAGTTCCAACCCAGAGGTCTGATACCGAATGCAGCGATTCCGAAGTCAGAGTATACGCTCATCTCAGAACCTGTAGTAGGATCTGTCCAAGATGTGGTCAGACCGTAAGCTTCCTGCTTCTTGCTGAACAGTTTGTAGAGAGTAGCAGCGAAGTTTGTCATACCGAGAGTACCGTCTCTGTTAACGAAGTCTTTTGTAACTTCCTTGAGAGCCTCGATGTCAGCCTCGGTCCACAGCTGGTTAGCTGTCTCGGGATCGATTTCAACTTCAGCCTCATAGAGAGGATACTGAGTACCTCTTGTCCAAGCGAATGTCAGAACCTGCTCTGATTTCTCCAGCGGCTTGAGTGTTACACCGGGAGCTACCTCGCCCTGGCTGTTAACCAGCTGAAGGTCTACAGAAGAGAAGTCCTTGGAAACGGGGTTGATAGTTACATAAAGCTTGCCAGCGTCTTTGCTTGACATGAGTTCGCCCTGCTCGTAAGCATAAGCTGAACCGTTGAACAGTGCATAGTCGTCAGCGTCGTAGATGTCGATATTGTCGTTGTATGCCCAGTTCTGTCTGCTGGGGAATTCACCACTTACAGTAGCATATCTGTAGTATGTAGCGAGGATGTTGGTCTGGAGATCGAACGGCATCTTAGCGTAGCCGAGCACCGGAGTATAAGTACCCTGCACCAGGATGTTGGTGATGTAGCTCTTGATAGTACCGGTGATAGTCTCTTTCAGAGATGTAACGTCATTGTTGATAGAATCGATCTGTTCCTGAAGTTTCTTGTCAGCCTCAGCGAAAGCTGTCTTGATGTCAGTTGCTGTGTCTTCGAGCATCTTCTTTGTTACCTCAGAGTTGATGTTGCCGATAAGTTCCTTCAGTTTTGCGATTTCATCCTCCATCTCCTTTACCTTTGTAGAGTTTGTCTTTGCGAGTGCGAGAGCCTCTGTTGCATTTGCAGCAGCCTCGGTCAGTTTGTCACCCCATGCATCGAATTCCTCTCTCAGAACGAAAGCCTTCTTCAGATAGTCGAGGTCGAGGATCTTGCTCTCGAGGTTAGCGATAGCCTTCTGGAGCTCGGGGATTGTGTTCTCCTCGAGGTTCTTGATAGAAGTGGTGTTAGCGTCTGCTACGCTGAGAACGTTGTTAGCAAGGTCATAAGCCTCAGTAGCTTTGTCACGGGCAGCTTCTGCGATACCCTGGATCTCAGTGAGCTTGCCATAGATATTAGCGAGGGCGACGTAAGCTTCGCTGATGGCCTTGATCTGAGCCTCGAGATCGTCCTTTGTAACGTAGTTGGCTGCGTTGTTCTCAAGCTCTGTAACTCTGTTGATTACGTCATTGAGCTGTGTCTGGAGATCTGCGATAGACTTGTCTCTCTTCTGGAGTTCTGATTTCAGAGTAGAGATTTCGCCATTCACATCGTTGATCTGCTCCTGCAGGCTGCCTGTTACAGTCTGAAGAACATTAATCTGATCCTGCAGGCTTACAGCGGTAGCCTTCAGAGAGCTGATCTGGCTGTTCAGATTAGCAATCTGAGTTGTAACGTACGTGTTGAGAGAACTCAAACGTCCGTTGACGTCAGTTGACTCGTCGTAGTCCTTACAAGAAACGAACGCGCTCATGCTAGCTATCATAACAGCTATCAAGAGCAGACTGCTAGTTAATTTCTTTTTCATTGTTCTTAAATTAATTAATTAAACTTTATTTTAGATATTATAATCTCTATTTTGTCTTTTTTCACTTTCTCGTCAGTCCAGTCAGACGTGACTATACTCCATAATGCGCTGCAAAGATAAGTATTTTATTTAAAACTTGGAACAAAAAATCTGAATTTTTTTAAAAATGATGTCTTTTTAAACTGAAATATTATTTTTTTGCTCGTTTTATTGCTTCCGAACTTGATTTTTTCGTCTTTTTCAGTTTTATTTTGTACTTTTGCATTCGGCTAAGTAATGTGTCTATGTATGATAATTTGTTACGAAAACTGTTGATTTCGTGCATTTTTATAATGTCAGGGGCCTTTTCCCTTCCTGCAAATGCCCAGCATTATTACTTCGACGATGCTCTTCAGGTATCGCCGCTTGTTGTGCATGCGGCTGCCTATTCCTTCGGCATGAAGGGAAAGACTGCGGTATCGGACCGATTGTGTATCGGTGCCATAGCACTTGCCACCGACGAGCTCCTCGTGCAAGGACTGAAACATGTAGTTGATGAGCGTCGCCCGGATGATTCCGACTTGAATTCTTTCCCCTCGGGACATTCCGCGAGAGCTTTCTGCGGTGCATCCTTGCTTTTCCACGAGTACAAGAATGATAATATGTGGGTGGCCTGCTCGGGGTATGCGCTTGCGACTCTCACGGGAGTGCTCCGTGTGTGTCACGACCGGCATTATACTCACGATGTTCTTGCCGGTGCTGCGATAGGTATGGCGAGCACGGAATTCGCCTATTGGATTTTCCCTAAGTTGAAACAATCGCGCAGTAATAAAAATCAAGGACCTAAGTATAAAACAACACTCATTCCCACACCTTATTATATATACAAAGGCGCAGGAATGAGCCTGGCAATTAATTTCTGATATTGCTTTTTACTGATATCAGTCATTGTATCCTGCGGTGAGTTCGCATATCTTCACGATCACCTGCATCGCTTTTTCCATTACCTGTATGCTTACGAACTCGTACGGTCCGTGGAAGTTGACTCCTCCGGCAAAGATATTAGGGCAGGGGAGGCCTCGGAAACTGAGCTGCGCTCCGTCGGTGCCGCCGCGTATCGGTTCTACCTTCGGTGGAACTCCCGTCTCCTGCATGGCTTTCAGCACGATGTCGATGACATGCATCACCGGGTCGATCTGTTCTTTCATATTGTAATATTGGTCTTTCACTTCTGCCGTTGCGGTGCCTTCACCGTATTTGGCATTCAGTTTTTCCACGCATTCTGCAATGAATTTCTTTCGGTCTTCGAATTTCTCCCTGTCGTGATCGCGGATGATATATGACAGTGAGGCGTTCTCGATGTTGCTCTGTATTCCGAGCAGATGATAGAATCCCTGATATCCGGTCGTTGTCTCGGGAGTCTCGCTGTCGGGAATCATAGCCACGAGTTCGGCGGCCAGTCTGTTGGCGTTGACCATCTTATCCTTTGCATATCCCGGATGAACGCTCACGCCTTTTATCTTTATTTTGGCCGATGCGGCGTTGAAATTTTCGAATTCCAGATCACCGAGGTCTCCTCCGTCCATGGTGTAAGCCCATTCGCAACCGAACTTCTCCACGTCGAAGTGATGGGCTCCCATACCGATTTCCTCGTCGGGATTGAAAGCCACTCTGATATCTCCGTGCTTAATCTCGTCGTGATCTCTCAGATAGCACATCGCCTGGACGATCTCTGCGATGCCTGCCTTGTCGTCGGCGCCGAGGAGGGTAGTTCCGTCGGTTACGATGAGGTCTTCTCCGATGTGTTGTTTGAGTTCGGGGAATTTCTCGGGCGAAGAGACGATACCTTCTGACAGAACGATATCATTTCCGTCATAATTTTTCACAATGCGTGCTTTAATGTCGACACCGCTGCAGTCGGGAGATGTATCATAGTGAGAAATGAAACCTATCGTAGGAATCTCTTTCTTGGTATTTGCCTTAAGTGTGGCGTAGATATAGCCCTTCTCATCCATCTCCACGTCGTCGAGTCCTTCTTTTTCCAACTCTTCTTTCAGATAATTGGCGAATATGAGTTGCTTGCTAGTACTAGGTACGCTTTCCGACTCTTCGCTCGACTGGGTGTCAAACTTTGTGTAATTTAAAAATCTTTCAGTAATATTCATAATTATATTTGTTTTATTTGAAATCTATCTTCCCAAGTCCTTCTGTATGAAGGTTTGATGTAAGTTTTGTCACTTTTGCTTTCTGTTGTGAAACTATCGTAAATGCATTTAGCATTGTGTCATTTTTTTTCAATGATATTCCTTTACTTCCGAAGAAAGGATATATCTTTGCCGTTCCGATAGAGTTTACCAATTCCTTTTCACCGATGGCCATGCCGTAGGAATCGTGCTGTATCACATTTTTGTATTTCTCTTTTCTGCTCTTCTTATAATGAGAGTCTGCACTGATATCAATGACTCCTAATTCGTCATCTATGTTTATCCACTTAGACTGCATAGTCTTGAGATCATTTCCGTCGATAGAGTCGCACGTGATTTGTCCGTTTATTTCATAATAGATGGCTCTCTTCTCTCTTGTGAAAGGATCTAATGAGAGTGCTACTAATCCGGTCTTGTTGCTGTCAATCGTAATATCTTCAAGAGCCGTCGTGGCTATCTGCACTGATATTGCGAATTCCCCGCTTCGGGTTATCGTAACGTCCTGTTGCAGTGTTTCGTCTTCAGAAATGAGGAATAGTTTCACGGTGCTGTTTTCTGTATTGAATTCCGTATCTTTCCTTTGCTTCATCTTCTTATCGTTGATGTATCCCATGAGCGAACCGGTGCCGTTCTTTTTATAAGGTAGCAGTATGTTTTCATTGTCACGGAGGAAGGGTATGAAGATGCCGCTGTTGTTTTTCAGCCCTTCGCTCGACGAGAAGCAGAAAAAGTATCTCGGAGTCATCATTCTCATTATATTCTGCGAACTGAACAGCTTGCTGCCTCTGTATTTCCATGCGAAGTCGCGCCATCGTGTTGCCTTGATGCTATCTGTGCCGAAGATGTCGTGCAGCAGATAGGTCATCATCACACGATGTCCCGTCACTCCCATTCTTCTATGACCGATGTCGGCATTAAGCATCCAGGCTCCGTCAGTCGTAGTCTGCTGTCGCTTGCCTGTATTTCTGAGTGCTTCTTTTTCGAGCATCAGTGCGTCGGCATCTTTGAATATGGTAGCCATCGAAGCGTATGCCGGCAGCTGGTCGTAGAGCAGCATGCTCCAGTCGTTGCCGTTGGGCATAGCAAGTTCGCCGTCGGGTAGTGCCAGATATTTCAATACCTTGTCGAACACATCCTGCTGATGCCAGTAAAGTGTCTCTGATACAGGGAAATGTCCTCCGAAGAGTTTCAGTATTATGATACTTTCGCAGAGTTCCTGTATCACCACGTTCTGATAGCTCGTGTGGAAATAATTATGATTCTGAAGAGTGAAGTCGTCATAAAGATTTTGTCCGCGATACCACTTTCTCGCTTCGATGCCGTCGACCGGAACGGTTGATATCGAGTCGGCTCCGATAGTATAACAGTTGAATGCGAATTCCCTCATCTTGTTATACCACGCCGAAGCCCGTTCGTGCCGCGGAAACAGTGAGCAGGCGGCAGCCAAAACATTCGTCTCCCAGCCGTTTTCCTCCGCTTTAGTGTCGCCTTTGTATCCGGTCGGAACCGTTCTGCCAAGATCATAGTCGGCCTCCATCACTATCTCCTTTTCAATCCATTCCCAGTCTTTTTTCGTCAGTTCGTCTTTGAGGAGGAACGACGCGATGGCGATACTCTCGTTCCACAGCGAGCTCTCCCATACTGTGCCCCAATACTTCCCGTCGGAGCATGTGAGCAGTCTGTTTGCCTTATGCGTAGAGTAGGCATATCGTATGGCATTGATGGCCATCTTTCTCAGATTGCGGTATGTAACTCCCTCGGGCAGAATGGCTTCATGCCTCTGTCCGTATTGATATACGAAAGCGCATATCATTGCCATATCGGCATTCGTTCTCACTCCGTCTTCATTGCTCTGCCCTGCGCTGTTGGCCTTGAAGAACCCCGTAGCAGTGCCCTCGCTGTTTTTCGCTCCGTCGGTGTATATGCTCTGCGCATATTCTGTAAACCGGGCGAGCATCGACATGCAACAGTCTTTTATCTCTTCGTCGTCGGCTTTGTCGGCCATCATTCTGACTGGGAGAAGAGCTACTATCGTTATTAGTAATATTTTGAAACGGTTTATTTTCATTCGAAGTATCACTTTAGCCGCAAAGGTAGCAACTTTATTTTACATATACAAACAATTCGACGGTTTTTTCTCTTTTCGCCCGAGATTTTTTGAGTGCACTCAAAGATATTTTTCACTGCACTCAAAAATATTTCGACTGTACTGAAAAAAATATCCGGATAAATGACAATTGTCGGATTTTTTTTGTAATTTTGCAAAGTCTTAGGACATAAACAATTGATTTAATATACTCGCTTATGTTATTATTGATATCTCTGTTTTTCTGCCATTACATAGCGGATTTTCAGCTTACGACATATTCGATGTTGGAGGCGAAGCGGCATGGTGTGCCCTCCCTTCCCCTTCTGGCACATTCCGCGATCCACGGTATGCTTGTGGCCTTGTGCGTAATTATCGCCGGAGTGAGCTGGAAGATGTGCATCGGGCTCTTCCTCTTGGAGTTCGTATCTCATTTCCTGATCGATACTACGAGAGGTCTGCTCGTGGACGCCATCCCGATGTTTGCCGATTATAAGCGCAAGGGATACTGGCAGTTGCTCGGTTTCGGCCAGTTTCTCCACATCCTCGTGATAATACTTATCTTCGCGATCGTAATGCGACAAGTACCGCTGATATTCTGATTGCGGCCCGATGATCTGTAAGGTATAAAGATTTCAAGATAATGATAAAGACACTTTTAAAACTTGTGGGGAAGTACAAGACAGCAGCCCTTCTCACGCCTGTATTCACGGCGCTGGAAGTGGTGATGGATGTTCTGATTCCTTACGTCACAGCCATGCTCATCGACAAGGGTATCAATGCCGGAGATATACATTCTGTCTATCTTTATGGCCTTCTGATGGTCGTGCTGGCTTTCATGAGTATGTTTTTCGGCGTTTTCTCGGCTCGTTTCTCGTCATACGCCGGTTCGGGATTCGCTGCCAATGTCCGCAATGCGATGTATCGTCATATCCAGACTTTCGCCTTCTCGGATATCGACAAATATAGCACGTCGGGTCTCGTCACCCGTATGACCACAGATGTCGACAATCTGCAGAATGCCTTCCAGCAGATACTTCGCGTCACTGTCAGAGCACCGTTCCGGCTCGTACTTTCCATCGTAATGTGCCTTGTCATCAATATACGGCTCAGCATCATCTTCGTCGTGGCGCTGATAGTGCTTTCTCTGGCTCTTTCTTATATCATCAACTATGCGTCGAAACTTTTCACCCAGGTGTTCCAGCAATACGACAAACTCAATCTCAGCGTCGAGGAAAATGTTTCGGCGATACGTGTGGTGAAGGCTTTCGTAAGAGAGGACTACGAAAATCAGAAATTCGAACTCGCCGCCCGCGGACTCTATAATCTCTACGTGAAGGCCGAGAGTATGATGGCTTTCACGCACCCTATCATGAATATGGTAGTCTACGGATGTATCATCGCCCTATCATGGTTCGGAGCTCATTTCATCGTCAGCGGATCACTGACAACAGGTGAGCTGACTTCACTCTTCACCTACGTGATGAGTATTCTCAACGCTCTTATGATGCTGAGTATGATCTTCATGCGACTCACGATGAGCGCCGCTAGTGCTAAGAGAGTCACCGAGGTGCTCAACGAATATCCCGACATACAGAATCCGAAGCATGCTGTCACCCAGGTGGAAGACGGCAGCATCGAGTTCAACCATGTATACTTCAGCTATCAGATAGTCAAGGGCGAAAGCAAGGAGGAAAAGAAGGCCCGTCTGGAAAAGATGGAGAAGGAGGGAAAGGAAGTCGACTTCGCACTGAGCAATATCGACATAAAGATAAAGAAAGGTGAATATATCGGTATCATAGGAGGAACGGGTAGCGGCAAATCATCGATGGTGAATCTCGTGAGCCGTCTCTACGATGTCGCCCGAGGCAGCGTCTTCGTAGGGGGCAAGGATGTAAGAACTTATGACCTGCGCACTCTTCGAGATGCCGTATCTGTAGTGCTGCAGAATAATGTCCTGTTCTCCGGAACTGTTATCGACAATCTCCGCTGGGGCGATCCCGATGCCACGGAGGAGGAATGCCGCAAAGCGTGCGAGTATGCTTGTGCCGACGACTTCGTATGTCAGATGCCTGACGGATATAACTCTAAAATCGAACAGGGAGGAGCCAATCTCTCCGGAGGACAGAAACAGCGCCTCTGCATAGCGCGGGCATTGCTCAAAAAACCGAAAATCCTCGTGCTCGACGATTCTACAAGTGCTTGTGATACAAGTACTGACGCTCGCATACAGCGCTCCTTCCGTGAAAATCTCAAGGGAATCACAAAAGTGGTGATATCGCAAAGAATATCGAGCGTGAAAAACTGCGACAGGATATTGGTGCTCGAAGGAGGTAAAATGGTGGGTTATGATACTCACGAGAATCTCTTGAAAAATTGTGAGGTGTATAAGGAAATTTTCGCTATCCAGAATTCGGAAGGTAGCGATTTTGACGAAAAGATGAGGGCCTGAGATATGAAGAAAAAGAGTAATCTGATAAGACTTACATTATACGTACTGCAGAACTATAAGTTCTCTTTACTCACCGTGATGATATGTATTCTGATATCATCTGTCACAACTCTGTTGAGCACTTTGTTTACCAAAACCCTCATCGATGATTATATTGTGCCTCTTACTCAGATGGACAACCCAGAGTATTCGTCATTGCTCCAGACTCTCATCAAACTGGGAGTAGTATTGTTCTTCGGTGTAGTTTGTTCGTATACTTATAACAGGATAATGATCAATGTTACACAAGGCTCGATGTTGCGTCTTCGACGAGACTTGTTTTCCCACATGGAAAAACTGCCTATCCGATATTTCGACTCAAGGTCTCACGGTGATGTGATGTCGACGTATACCAATGATATAGAGACTCTTAATGATATGATCGGGCAGAGCCTTCCCGAGGCCTTCAACTCTATAATTACCATTGTGGTAGTCTTCGCAAGTATGGTGGCTCTCAATATTCCTCTCACTTGTGTATCAGTCGTGATAGCCCTGTTTATCGCCTTTGCCACAAAAAAACTCAGTTCTATGTCGCGCAAACATTTCAAGGCTCGTCAGGAAAGCATCGCCGGTGTGAACGGTTTTGTGGAAGAAATGGTATCCGGACAGAAAGTGGTGAAGGTGTTCTGTCACGAAGATGCCGTGATTGAAGAATTCGAACAGAAGAACGAATTCCTGAGAAGCAGTTCGTATCAAGCTGACAAGATTGCTAATATCGTCATGCCGCTGAATGCCAACCTCGGAAACTTGGGATATGTGCTCATTGCTGTCGTCGGAGCCACTCTCGCCCTCGGCGGGTATTCCGACATTTCTCTCGGAACACTTGTATCGTTCCTGACTCTCAACAAGAACTTTACACGGCCGATATCTCATGTCAGCCAGCAGATAAACAGTATCATCAAAGCTTCTGCCGGAGCTGAGCGTGTCTTCGCATTACTCGATGAAGAGCCGGAAGAGGATAATGGTGATGTCACTCTCGAGAAGGCTTCCGAGGGAGAGTTCTATTGGAATGTGCCGGGCAAGGAGAAAGTGAAACTCGAGGGCGGTGTCAGCTTTGATGAGGTCGACTTCGGATATGTGCCCGAAAAACAAGTTCTTTTCGATATCGATCTCGATGCGATGCCGGAGCAGAAGATTGCGTTCGTCGGAGGTACAGGTGCAGGCAAAACAACTATCATGAATCTTATCAACCGCTTCTATGAGATTCAGGATGGTCATATCACATACGATGGCATAGACATAAAATCTATCAAGAAGCCTGACCTCAGAAAGAGTCTCGGCATGGTGCTGCAGGAAACAAGGCTCTTCACCGGCACCGTGATGGATAATATCAGATACGGTCGTCTTGATGCTACAGACGAACAATGTATCAAGGCTGCAAAACTAGTAGGAGCTGATGATTTTATCCGTCGTCTGGCAGACGGATATATGACGATACTCGATGGAACGGGAGGTAATCTGAGTCAGGGTGAGCGGCAGTTGATTGCTATCGCTCGTGCGGCTATCGCTGATCCTCCGGTGCTGATTCTTGACGAGGCTACTTCATCTATCGATACCAGAACAGAGCAGATTGTGCAAAGGGGTATGGACTCTCTGATGAAGGGGCGTACAACTTTCGTGATAGCCCACCGTCTTTCCACCGTTCGTAATTCTGATTGTATTACTGTACTGGAGCATGGAAGGATTATCGAACAAGGTTCGCATGATGAACTTCTCCAGCTGAAAGGTAAATATTATCAGTTGTATACAGGTAATGAATTGTAAAAATATAATGGCCGACATTTTTGCCGGCCATTATAAATATTTCAGATTAAGTTGTACGTTTGTACGATCGATATCCGTATATCATTACCACTACGAAGCAGAGTAGGGGAAGGATAAATGAGATGTTTACAGCAGGCATTGAGCCTATTTCTTTCATGTCAATTATCGCAGCCTGAAGCGGAGGAAGAACCGAGCCTCCAAGTATTGCCATAATCAGACCGGCAGCACCGAATTTTGCATCATCACCAAGACCTTGAAGTGCTATTCCGTAAATAGTCGGGAACATCAGCGACATGCACATAGAAACTGCTACAAGGCAGTACAATCCCGTGCGGTCTTGGAAAAATATCACTCCGCAAGTGGCTAAAATACCCGTAAGGGCAAGTATCCCGAGCAGTTTTCCTGCATTGATATACTTAAGGAAGAATGTACAGATAAACCTGCTGCAGCAGAATAGCGCCATTGCTATGATATTGTATTTCTGTGACAATACTTCTGCCGCTTGTTCCTCCATGCCTTCGTTCATGAAAACGCGGGTGCCATACTGGATGATGAAAGTCCAGCACATAATCTGTGCTCCCACGTAACAGAACTGTGCAAACACACCTTCCCTATAGTGGGGAATGCTGAAGATTCTCTTTATTGTTGGCACAAAATTGATGTCATGACCTTCTTCGCCGTTTTTTGGCATTTTGGTAAAGAAGATGAGTAAGAACATGGCAGCAATAACCAGTCCGATGATGAGATACGGTCCGATGAGCACGCCAAGATCAAAATCCTTCACTGCTGCAAACTCCTCAGGTGACAACTGTGCTCGTTCTTCAGTGCTCAGAGGACTCAGCCGTGCCTGAATGAAATTCATTGCCACATACATTCCGACGAGTGATCCCATAGGGTTAAAGCTTTGGGCGAGGTTAAGTCTTCGGGTGGCTGTTTCTTCCGTTCCCATCGAAAGAATATACGGATTACAACTGGTCTCCAGGAAGGATAGTCCGCAGGTCAGGATAAAGTATGCAATCAGGAAAGGATAGTAATATCCTGTCATCTTAGCGGGAAAGAAAAGCAATGCACCGACGGCATATAGTCCCAGTCCCATCAACACTCCGGCTTTGTAGGAGTATTTACGGATAAAGATAGCAGCAGGGAAGGCCATGGCGAAATATCCTCCGTAGAAAGCTACCTGGACTAGAGCACCATCTGTCACGCTCATGCGGAATATCTTCGAAAAGGCTTTCACCATCGGATTAGTGATGTCATTGGCGAAGCCCCAAAGAGCGAAACAGGAAGTTATAAGAATAAACGGGATGAGGTAGCTCACCCCGTCTTTCATTAATATTGATTCTTTTTCTTTTTTCTCCATGCTTCAAATCCTTATTTGTATATCGGCCCGAAATTGGCACATGCCCTATAATCGGCACTTTCCTTGTCCATACCGAAAGCATTCCATGCCGTGGGGCGGAAGATCTTCTCGTCGGGTACATTGTGCATGCATACGGGGATTCGGAGTATAGAGCATAGCGTGATGAGGTCGGCTCCAATATGTCCGTAAGCTATTGCACCATGGTTTGCTCCCCAGTTGTTCATCACGGAATATACATCCTTGAATGGTGCCTTTGTCTCATCGAGGCGGGGAACGAACCATGTGGTAGGCCATGTGGGATCCGTGCGTTTGTCAAGGATCTTGTGAATCTCAGGATCGAGATCTGCAGTCCAACCTTCTGCCAGTTGAAGTACCGGCCCGAGTCCTTTTACGATATTCACTCTCATCATGGTCATTGGCATACCTCCGCGGGTAAGGAAATTTGAGGAGAAGCCTCCTCCGCGGAAATAGTCCCGGTCGGCGGGACACCAGTTAGTGGCATTAAGACAGTCTTCCACGTCTTTTTCTGTCATATCCCAGTGGTTTTTCATTACAGGGTTGCCGTCTTTGTCGCTCATCGCTCCTGTAGCGTCGAGTGTGGTGGCACCGGAATTGATGAGATGGATGAATCCGCCGGCAGCTCTGCCTGATGGCTCTTTCCCCGTTACTCTCTTCACGGCTTCGGGACTCCAGTAAGTGCGGATATCAGAGAACATTACTCCCTTGTTGGTAAGAAGATGCCCGAAAAGCATGGAGATACCGTTGAGCGAATCGTTTTCTGTGGCAAGCACATCAGCTTCGCGGATTCCGTTCCAGTCGAAGGAGGTGCAGAGCATTGCTTCGGGGAAGTCGAAGTTGGGTTTGTAATCGGTCCACTGTCTCTGTCCCTGAACTCCACCCAGTATGGCGTTGTGTCCGAGAGATTCTTCCTTATAACCCATTTCTTTTAATTTCGGGTTGCCATGCATCAGATCCCGGATAGCCATCATGCATTTTACGGTAAACTCCCAGTCTTGATCTTTTTCTTCTCTTGTCTTGCCCTTGCCTTTTCCGTTGTAGGTTGTCATGGGTGTGCCGGGAAGTACTTGACGGTCTTCGTTGTAGTCGTGACCTTCTTTGGGCTTGCAGTATTTTTCAACCCATGCCATAGCTTTTTCGAATTCCTCATGGTCGTAGATACCGAACTCCACTCTTCTGAGGATTTCCACGAGGTCGGCATATTCTGTTCTCATTCCGAGGTATTCCTGGAAGAATTCAGCGTTGACGATACTACCTGCGATACCCATGCATGTATTACCGAGCGACAGATAGCTCTTGCCTCTCATAGTAGCGACGGCTTGTGCTCCTCTTGCGAAACGTAGAATCTTTTCTGCCACTTCTTCGGGGATGCTATTGTCATTGAGGTCCTGTACATCGTGTCCGTAAATGCCGAAAGCTGGAAGACCCTTCTGTGCGTGCGCAGCAAGAACGGCAGCGAGATAAACAGCTCCGGGACGCTCTGTTCCGTTGAATCCCCAAACAGCTTTCGGGTAGTAAGGATTCATATCCATAGTTTCAGACCCGTAGCACCAGCATGATGTCACAGTGATGCTGCTGCCTACTCCTTCACACTCGAATTTCTCTGCGCAGGCAGCTGACTCTGCGACACGACCGATGGTGGTGTCTGCGATAACGCATTCTACCGGCGAACCATCGCCATTTCTCAGATTCGATGTAATCAATTCGGCAACAGCATGTGCCAGTTTCATTGTCTTGTCTTCAAGACTTTCCCTCACTCCGCCCTGACGGCCGTCGATGACCGGACGAATACCGATTTTTGGATACTTGTTCATAATAACTGTATTTTTTAGATTTTACATATTTCTTATTGAAGATAATTTATAATAAGACGATTGGATGGCTGAAAAGTAACCAGCATAGAGGAAAAATTACGATGAAAAAGTCATGTGACGTATAGGTACGAAAAAACCCTGCCGCTATAAAGCAAACAGGGCCAATGAAAGGAGGAGTGGTACCTCCAGGAATCGAACCGGGGACACACGGATTTTCAGTCCGATGCTCTACCAACTGAGCTAAGGCACCATTGCAACTCTTTCAAGTTTGCGGGTGCAAAGGTAATACTTTTTTTTGGTTCCCGCAAACTTTTATCTATATTTTTTTGTTTTTTTAAGAAGTTGGCCCATCTTAATCCTTCAGAGGGTTCCATCCCTGTGCCTTTAGTTCGAATTCGTTGTCGTCTCTGCTCACAAGCATCAGTCCGAATTTTTCTTCCGTGATGTGCCCGATCATCTTGACATCTTCGAGCGCTTCGATCTTCTCATAGTCACCTATAGGCACCGTGAAAAGCAATTCATAATCCTCGCCGCCGTTTAAGGCACATGTAGCGACATTCATATTAAACTCTTCTGCCATCACTGCAGTCTGGTAGTCAATGGGTATGTTCTTCTCATATATACGACAGCCTACATGACTTTGGCTGCAAATATGCATCAGTTCTGAACTTAGTCCGTCGCTGATGTCCATCATCGATGTAGGGTGAATATTTGCGTCCTTTAGAGCTCGCAGAATGTCGCCTCGTGCTTCAGGCTTCAATTGTCTCTGGAGCAGGTATTCCTTGCCTGCGAAGTCGGGCTGGAAGTTAGCCATTTCTGCCAATGCTCTCTTGTCACCTTTCTTCCTGGCTTCGTCAACCTGCTGATAATACACGGTCTTCTCCCGTTCGAGTAGCTGAAGTCCCATATATGCGGCTCCCAGATCACCGGATACACAAATGAGATCGGTGTTTTTGGCTCCGTTGCGATATATGATATCTTCTTTTCGAGCTTCTCCGATACAGGTAATGCTAATCGCTAGGCCTGTATACGACGATGTAGTATCACCTCCGACGATGTCGACGTGCCATTTCTCGCAGGCAAGTCTGAGGCCGTTGTAGAACATTTCCATATCTTCTACGGTGAATCTCTTACTCAGTGCTACGCTGACAGTCATCTGCTTCGGCTGTCCGTTCATCGCGAAGATGTCACTGATATTTACCATTGCGCTCTTATATCCCAAATGCTGCATGTCGATATATGTCAGGTCGAAGTGTACTCCTTCCATTAGCAGATCAGTTGTGACAAGCACCTCTTTGTCGGGATAGTGCAATACTGCGCAATCATCACCTACACCGCACAACGTGGAGTTATTTTCGGGTTTCAAGTCTTTTGTGAGATGCTTGATCAGCCCGAATTCTCCAAGTTTAGATATTTCTGTCATCGCTTAACTCCTCTTTATCATCTCGCGCATGATCTCGGTCATCAGCGGCTGTGCGTTGTTAGCAGCCTCTTGTACTTCTTCATGACTAACCTCTACGGGATGTCCTTCGATGCCAAGGTCGGTGATTATGCTGATGCCGAATACACGGATACCGCAATGATGTGCTACAATAACTTCCGGCACGGTACTCATTCCTACAGCATCACCTCCCAAACGGTGGTACATGGCATACTCGGATGGCGTTTCGAAGGTCGGTCCCTGTACACCGGTGTATACTCCATGCATCAGATGAATACCTTTTTCTTTGGCTATGTTGTCGGCCATGGCGATAAGACTCTTATCATAAGTTTCGTGCATATCTGGAAAACGAGGTCCGGTGGGGAAATTCTTTCCTCTGAGAGGGTGCTCGGGGAAAAGGTTAAGATGGTCTATGATAACCATCAGGTCTCCTATCTTGAAATCGGGATTCATTCCTCCTGAGGCGTTGCTTACGAAAAGTGTCTTTATTCCCAATTCGTACATAACTCGTATCGGGAAGGTGACTTCCTTCATCGAGTATCCCTCATAGTAATGAAACCGTCCCTGCATTGCAAGGATATCCTTACCTCCGAGTTTGCCGAAAATAAGTTTGCCAGCGTGTCCCTCCACCGTCGATACGGGGAAGTTGGGAATGTCTGTATAACTAAACTCGTATGTGTCAGTTATTTCTGAAGCTAATTGTCCCAGCCCCGTTCCCAGCACTATCGCTGTTTCCGGTTTTGTTGTCATCCTTTCCTTGAGCCAGGATGCTGTTTCGAGAATTTTTTCGTACATAATTTATTATATTATTATTAAACATTTCTTCTTGTTCGAGTAAGAAACTCACTCTTAGCGGCAGAGTATATAGGGATTTTCTGACATCATCATTGAGACCTTGCATTCCGATCATGCGTGCGGCATCTTTTTCTGTCGTTATGATAATTTTCGGCGACGGAAGAGAGGCAAAAATGGCGTTGATCTTTTCCAGGTCTTTCTGCTTGAACTGATAGTGGTCGCTATAAGTTAAGGGAGTAATCTTGTCGGAGTACTTGCTGATGTCATCAGTAATCTGCTGTGGTGAAGCAATCCCTGTAATAAGCAGTATATTCGTTTCTTTTGTGATTTTTTCCAATGGAAGATCCTCGCCACAGTATAGTGGCTTTAGGTCGCAGTATTCTATGGATGTAAAATACAATTTCTGATACGGATAGAGGTTCATCGCTTTCTGAAGAACTCTGTAGTCCATGGGTTTCAAGTCCTTCGGACATTTTGTTATAATCACGATGTCAGCTCTGTTTTTTCCGCTTTTCGGTTCACGCATTCTTCCTGCAGGGAGCAATTTATCGTAGATTATCAGCCGGTGATAATCAACGAGTAATATATTTACTCCAGGTTTTACATATCTATGCTGGAAAGCATCATCAAGAATTACGACTTCGGTGTCTTTTGTGTCCTCGTCGGCGATAAGAGTCTCAATGCCGTGGCATCTGTCATTATCGACAGCTACGAATATTTTGGGGAATTTTTTCCAAATCTGGAACGGTTCGTCACCGATGTCGCTCACTTTAGTGTTTTTGTCGGCCAGTTGGAACCCCTTGCTTTTACGCTTGTACCCTCTGCTGAGAGTTGCCACTTGAAACTGGTCTTTGAGCAGGCTGACGAGATATTCTACATGCGGGGTCTTGCCAGAACCGCCGACTGTAATATTACCGACGGAGATGATAGGTACTTGATAGCTCTTCGACTTCAACACTCCGAAATCAAAGAGCTTGTTTCTTATTCTCACCCCTATCCCGTAAATCCAGCTGATGGGCAGGAGCCAATGTCGTATTTTGATATAATCGCCCTCCATGTGATAGCATTTTATTTGATAATGATGCCGTATGGCATTCTTGCTTGCAGATAATCTTGCGGCTTCAGATTCTTTATTATCATAAGAGGTTGGTAGAGAAGGCCTAATGATTCCCTCAGATGACCGTCGAGATAACTGCCATACTCACTTTGATCTGTTGCTTCGAATAGAGTTTCGAGAAGAGTCTTTTTGGTAGGATAACTGGTTACGTAATAGTCGTCTTTGCTGATTTTTGCCAATTCTGCAGCTTTAGCGATTGCGTCATCGAGATTTCCGAGCTGGTCAACGAGCTTTATTTGCAGAGCGTCGGTTCCTACCCATACATGGCCTTGGGCTATTTTGTCCACATATTCTGTCTTCATCTTGCGACCTTGTGCTACACGCGACAGGAACAAAGCGTATCCATGGTCGATATATTTCTGCATAGCTTCTGATTCTTCAGAATTAAAAGGACGGTAGACAGTGCCGAAATCAGCAGACTTGTTGGTCTTGACAACATCAAATTTGATTCCCAATTTATTGGTTATCAATTCACTCGCATCCGGAATCAGGCCGAATATGCCGATACTTCCGGTTATTGTCGTAGGTTCAGCCACTATCCAGTTGGCACCGCAACTCATGTAGTATCCTCCTGACGCAGCCATACCTCCCATGGATACTACCACTGGTTTTTTCTTTTTCAGTTTCTCTATCTGATTCCACATCTGTTCTGATGCGTAAGCACTTCCGCCGCCGGAATTGATTCTGAGAACGACAGACTTTACGTCGTCGTCATTCATAAGGGTTTCAAGATCGCAATCCACAACATCGGAGTTGATCTGCTGAGTCAGACCATCGGTAGGTCCGCTGACTATGTCTCCGAAAGCATAGTATACTGCGATATTCTGACTTCCGTCGTTACCATTGTCCGAAACATTTGTCATTTGCGCCAGTGTCAATTGGTTGATGACTTTATCACTGTCGATTTTCAGTAATTTCTTTATTTCACTCTTCACCTCATCGTTGTATAACAGACCGTCTACCAATTTGTTTTGCTGGAAGAATTTGCCCTCGTTAAACATGATGTAATCGTCTGCCAGAGTGTTCAATTTTTCGATGGAGATCTGTCTGCTTTCCGACACATCCTTGCAGATCTTTCCCCATATACTGGTGATATATGCCATCATTTGTTCGCGGTTGGCGTCACTCATCTTGTCGGCCACGTATGTCTCAGGAGCGCTCTTGTAAGTTCCGACCTTGAAGAGTTGCATTTTTACACCGAATTTGGCAAGGAAGTCTTTCAGGTAATATGGTGTACCTCCCAACCCGTGCCAGTCAAGCATTCCCTGCGGATTGATATATACTTTATTGGCAACGGAACTGATATAGTATGCTCCCTGTGTATAGTTATCTGCGTAGGCAACGATCCATTTCCCGCTCTTTCTGAAATCCTTCAGCGCATCGCGAATGGCTTGCATCGAAGCGTAAGAATCAGGACTGAATGTAGCTCCCGCTTCGATGTAAATACCTTTGATGTTATCGTTGTTCTTCGCTTTTTTTATAGAACTTATGATATCGTCGAGTCCTTTTGTAGCTGCTTCGTATGATAATTGCGACATCAGGGTCTCTGTAGAGCGCTCCTCCACGATTCCGTCGAGTTTGAGGACGAATACAGAGTTGGCTTCAGGCTTTGTTGATAATGCTTCTGAAGAAATCATGCCTATAAGGGCCACGATACTGAAGAAACCGATTATCATTCCGAGCAATACAATGCCGACAATGGTGGCAAAGACGTATTTGAAAAATTCTTTCATATAGTGCTGACTTATTAAATTTCTGCAAATATACAACTATTTTTTGTATTAAGCAAATTTTTTGTACCACAAAATGAAAAAGCAATAAGAAAATGAGAGCATGCCGCAGATGGCATGCTCTCATTTCATATTGATTTATCGTTTTCCGTTGATTAGTATCCGGGGTTCTGCCATGCAGCTTTCTGATCATCCGACAGATTGGTTCCGTCTTCATTCTGCAGAGCATCGATAAATGTCTGCGGAATAGGACGCAGTTCATGTTTGTTGGCTGTGATGTTGGCTGCAGCCTCAGGGTTGAACAACTTAGCACGGGTGATAAGTGTTCCTGTGCGGCTGAGTTCTTCCCAACGGTTCCATTCGCCGAGCATTTCTCTTGTGCGCTCGTTGAGGATAAAGTTGATCAGGCGGGCTTTGGTGTCGGTAACACCTATTGCTGATAGGATTGCTTCATCTTCTTCCGGCAGATTGTTATAATCGCTGATCTGCAGATTAGAAGCGGCAGTGGTTTTCTCGATACCCGTAGATAGGTAATACGAGTTCTTGAAAGGATTTGAATATTCGTATGCTAACTGGTTGGTAATCTTGGTGCCACTTTCATCTTTGCACTTACCCAATGTCTTAGATGCTGTGGTGTTGGGGTATTTCTCGAAAGCGATGGATCCGTCCACGTAAGCCGAACGGTCTTCTCCTTCTTTCCACTGTGCACGAGCGCGAAGAGCATTCACAGTTGTGATAGCCTCCTGATATTTGCCCAAGCGTACTTGGCACTCGGCCTTGATGAGATAAGTCTCACCAGTACGTGCCATGATAACATCACGGTACGAGTCGCCCTTTTCTGCTGTACGGGTACCATCGGCAGTCTTGTTGATTCCGCAGAATACATTCGAAGTGCTTGTATTGCCACTTACGCCATAGTTGTACATTGCATATTTGCCGCCGAGATATACGGGGAATACATTGGGAACCCACTTTCCTGTTTCGGGATTGATGAAGGTGTGTGCTACCGCACCACGACCGAATGTTCCGTAAGTAGTCTCATCCTGGAAACGGGGATCGTCTTTTTTGTTGAGAATAAACAGAATACCGACATCACCAAGTGTGGGGGCTGCCGATTCGGCTACGCCATTCTCTTCAGCTACTTTAGCTGCAGTTTTGGCATAGTTGTTGATTCCGTACACGGTCTTGAAGGTTTTCCACATACGGGCGTCGTTCACGTTGTCGAATACAGAGTAAGAATATTCTGTAGGACGGCAGCGCTGGAAATCCATCTCACCGATATACTGGCCGCGCTGAACCCATGATCCGGAGAAGTTAGAGAACTGCGGGCCGAAGTAGTTATAGGTACGGTTACCATAACGTCCTTTTGTCGAACTGTCATCATTATGTTCAGCACACATAAGAATTTCAACGAGCCCTTCATTGGCACAGTCTACACCAGTCCATTCTGCGAACAGAGAGTTGTAATCAGCTGCCAGGGGACAAGCAGCGATGACCTCGTCGCAAAGAGCAACGGCGCGATTGAGATCTGTTGATGAATCGTATCCTGAATTCCAACTTGAACAACGCTCTGACTGACGATAGAGCAGTGCTTTAGCTAGGAAGTGAGCTGCAGTATATTTTGTCCATGTTCCGTTGCCGCGCCACTTGGTAGTAGGAAGCATCGAATAAGCTTGCTCGAAATCGGAGATTACCTGGTTGAGGGTTGCCTCTGCAGAAGCTCGCTCGTAATATTTCTTCACTGTTCCGTCGGCCGGCTCTGTCTGCAGAACAACACCTCCGTACTGGGCGAACAGTCTGTAATAGTTATATCCTCTCAGAAAATGAGCTTCACCGAGAGCCTTGTTACGAGAATCTTCATCAGCCACTTTTTCCGCTTTGGAAAGCACGAGGTTTGCTGTAGAAATACCGTAATACATCTCGTTCCATAGTGCTGACACGCCCGGACAGTTCTTGTTGGCTGCACCAGTAGCAGGGGTGGCGTCGAGCGGATTGAGCCGGCTGTCGTAAGTGTTCCAGCACTCTGATGTTAAGTCTGCGCCGTTGGTAAACTCGTCTGTGCCGTAGAGTGTGATACCGTATGCCCACTCGTAACCGAAATGCCAACGGAGGTTTCCGTAGAGACCTGCTGCCATTGCCAATGCTCCGTCTGATGTTTCGAGCAGTGCATCTGTCATCAAATGTCCGGCATCTTCGTCAAGGAAACTGCTGCTGCATGATGTCGATCCCGTTAGAGCCAGAACAGACATGATGCCGACTACAAATTTATTTTTTATATTTCTCATAATTGTATTCTTTTTTGTGGTTTATATTAGAAATCTATCACTGCTCCGACTGTGAATCCTCTGTTGAAATATGATGTCCCGGTATCGAGATCCATGAAGTCGACAGATGAATACAGACAACCGAGGTTTTTACCCTGTACATAAAGCTTCAGTCCGCTGATGCCGAGAGTGCGGCAGATAGACTTGTCGAAATTATAACCAAGAGAGAGGTTGCGCACCTTAATGAAAGAAGCGTCGAGGAATCCGAGCAGTGCGGAGTATGCATCGCCACCGGCCTGATTGTAGATAGGCTTCTGCCATTCGGCATCTGTGTTGCTTGGTGTCCAGTAGTCGATTTCTGACTGCTGATACATACCCAGCTGTCCGAAGCCGCCTGTGCTTATAGTATAACCCATACGTCCGAAGAGATCGATATTGAGTTCGAAGCCTTTGTATGTGAAGCTGTTGTTCCAGCCCAGGGTCCAGCGAGGATTCTGATTGCCGATGATTACACGGTCGTCGGAGTCAATCTTGTAATTGCCGTCCTGATCGACAGGCTTAACCATACCGGCTGAGAAAGAATGTCCGTTTTCGTTGAATTTAGCCATCTCTTCCGCATCTGACTCCTGCCAGAGTCCGTCCGCCTCGTATCCGTAGTATACAGAAATGCTTTCACCGATAAACCATGCATTGTTGATATCGTCTTCCTTGCCGTTGGCGAGTTCTACGATCTCATCCTTCTGATAAGCAGCATTGACTGTAGATAGCCATTCGAAACCCTGTGTGCGTACAGGAATGAAATTAAGAGTGATGTCCACACCTTTGTTTTTTGTCTCTCCGATGTTGGCAAGCATCGAGGGATAACCGGTGAGCGACGGGATTGTCATACTCATGATAAGGTCCTTGGTGTGAGATGTATAGAAGTCGATGGTACCACCGATGCGGCCCTTCAGGAAACTGAAGTCGAAACCGAGGTTCCACTGTGTCGTCTTCTCCCAACCGAGGTTCTTGTTGGGCATTGAGTTGGAACCGCTTGTATAATATGGCTCGTTGGTTACGAGAATACGGGTATTACCGGTGCTGAAGGGCATCCAATATGAACTGATAACACCGAGTGTTCCGTATGGATCAACGGCAGAGTTTCCTGTAGTACCCACGCCGAGACGCAGTTTCAACTGATCGATCCATGTCACGTCTTTGAGGAAGTCTTCCTGCTCCATGCGCCAACCGAGGGCTGCTGACGGGAAGAATGACCACTTGTTGCCTTCTGCCAATACGGAGGAACCGTCATAACGGCCAGATACGGTGAGAAGATAACGGTCGCGGAAAGAGTAATTGAGTCGTGCCATATACGACATCAATTGGTTTTCCGTAAGACCGGTACCCATGCCTGCACTGTATTCCGAACTTGTAATGTCGACATCGCCCATATTGTTCCACTTAAATGAAGACATGTATACATTCGTCTCGTTCATGCTGCTGGTCTCAGCATTATACTTGGATGCACTGTGAAGCAATGTCACACCGATATTGTGTTCGCCGAGCTGCTTGTTATAAAGTAGCATATTGTCAACAGTCCAAGAGAAATATCTGGCGTCATTGCGTCTTGCATAGTTGGTACTGCCGAGTCGTACTGCCGAATTAGCATCAAGGAAGATACCCTGGCGATAGAAACGGAAGTCGGGTCCGAACTGACATTTGTACTGCAGTCCTTCAAGTTGTTTGATTATCTTGCCGAAATCAACGATGGCATAGAAGCTACCAAGTGCACGGTATGTCTCACGCTCATCAATAGATTTCTTCCACTCGTCAATGACGGTGTACGTATTGCTGACCGATCCGCCGGGCATGGTGATAATGTCGCCGTTGTCATCGTAAGGAACGGTATAACGGAGTATTGATTTCGCAGCACTATAGATGTCAATAGGACCGGAGCTTGACTGCTGACCGGTTCTCGAGTATCCATAGTTTTGTTTTGCGAACGATGCATTGATAGAACCACCCATCTTAAACCAAGGCTTTGCTTGGATATCGGCAGTTGCGGAGAGATTGTATCTCTTATATTTCTGTCCTTTCTGCGTACCTTTGTTATCAAGGTAACCGAAAGAAGCCGAAGCCTGAACTTTCTCTGTTCCGCCCATGGCACGTACAGTGTGTTCCTGTGTCACACCTGTCTGCGTTACGAAGTCAGTCCAGTCTGTGTCTGTAACAGCACTTCCATTCCATGTTCCTGTCGTCCATCCATTGTTCACGTTTGCCAGAGCATATTCATCACCGGAGAAGAATGCCTGGTCCTGTTCGTAGTTGGGAGTGTCTCCAGGAGTATAGGTCGACGGACTGGCATTGTAATATGCCCAGCGGCGCCAAGTGATGTAGTCGCTTGCACTCATGGCAGGATTCTTGTCAACCAGTTTCTCGAAGGTGAAAGATCCGGAATAGTTCAGCTGCAGATTGCCTTCTTTTCCTCTGCGTGTAGTGATAAGAACTACACCGTTGGCTCCGCGGGAACCGTAAATAGCAGTAGAAGAAGCATCTTTCAGAATGTCGATGCTCTCGATATCTCTCGGGTTGAGACCGTCGATACCTCCTGCGCTCAGAGGAACACCGTCAACAACATAAAGTGGAGTGTTGGAAGCATTCAGAGATCTGCTTCCTCGGATGAGAATGGAACCGAGTGTTCCAGGACGTTCGCTGGTCGTGATGTCCACACCTGCGGCTTTTCCCTGCAGAGCTTCGAAGGCATTGTTCACTGGGCGTGAATTCAGCTGTTTTTCATTAACTCGGATCAATGCTCCCGTAACGTCACTCTTTCTCTGTACGCCATAACCTACGACTACGACTTCGTCGAGCGCTTGTGTGTCTTCATGCAGGGTGACATTGATTATACTCTGGCTGCCTACAGCGATGGTCTGAGTAAGATATCCAAGGTAGGATACATTGATTTTCCCGTTTGACGGAACGTTTGGTAGCGTAAAGTTTCCGTCCAAATCTGTGACGGCTCCCTGAGAAGCACCTTGCACTATAACACTGGCGCCGATGATAGGTTCTCCCATGTCATCAACGACCTTACCTGTTACCTTGTTCTGTGCGTATGAGAATGAAACACATAGCATCATGACAAGAAATAACATTGCTCTGGAAACTATGTTCCCTCGGCTGTTTTCATTCGTTTTTCTCATGCTAATAAAATAGTAGTTAAATATGAAATGTTTAATATTTAGGTTTTATGTCTGCAAATTTACTTATTTTTAATATTCGGAGTCTTTGATTTTTGATTTGAGAACTTGATTTTTTGATACGGAGATGAAATTACCTTTGCAATTCCAACTTTATCAGTCCTATTATTACATCATTGGAAAGCGTTCTGACAGTGATATCCTTCAGTTTCTTTTTGTTGTCGAGAGGAATGTCTAGTATAGTGGCCGCTCCTCCGGGTATGGCATTTGAGGGCCCCTCCATTCCCAGATCTTTGCTTAGATTGCGGCTTATCTTTCCGGTAGCAAAATGCAGTCGCAAAGGGCGATGCTCTGTCCGGTATGCCATCCCGTCGTGATAGTAATCGCGCTCTATTGGACACCAGTTGTCGGGATTGACCAGTTCTAATGTCGTGCTTGTTCCGTCTTGATATGTGATTTTCACGATTCCGTTAGCAATGTGTGCCTGCATGGCATTGGTACTGCCTGCCATGGTTAATCTGGCATTGGCGGCCTTTCCCTTTAGTGGAATTCTGACAGAGTCGGGGTAGTTGTCCCACAGCGATGTGTAGACTACCGGCTTGTCGCACTGTATGTCGGCAGTCTTTTTCGTACTGCACCAGTCGCCGATACCTTGCGAGGGTATCTCAAGAGATGTAAACGGCGGACGGGGTGCCACGTACTTGTTCTTGAAGATGTCGTCAACCTTGGCATTGAAGAACTGCGACAAATCGACAACTTTCGATTTCTTATATTTTATTTTGTCGGTATCTTGGATATCTTTTATCTTGACGGTTTTCCCCATCGGAATTTCTTCGTTGAAGTTTGCACTTGGGAACGAGATTGTCTGTATCTTGTCAGTGGAGCCAAACCATTCTTTGTATTTCCCTTCTCCTGTATTCTGGCGGATGATAATCTGAAGAGGCCGGGTGAAGTTCTGGGTGATGGTGTAATGGTCCTGACCGTTTTCTCTTTTGTAATTATATATTATATAAGGTGTCTCGATTTTGCAGCTATCCCAATTATTCGGAAAACCAGGACGTATGATGCATCTGCCGTAGAGCGCTTCGGGCTGTATCCCGAAAAGTCCCTGTATCAAGGCCCTTGATGCTATACCGGTCACGTCACTGAAGTCTCGATAACTTTCTCCCAGTACGGCGTCATATTTTGAAATCTGACCGAAGTTAGCGGGTGATTTACCCATATACATGAAGTCAATAATGTTTCCCTTAAGAAGATTGTATCCTGTATTCGGTCTTCCAGCTTGGAAATATGCCAAGGCGGTGTGCATCACTTCACCCATAGCCACATTGTTGATACTCCATTCGTATGGCTGCCAGTCGCTGGTGGATATCGTCCGAAATTCGCTGTCTTTACCATTTATTGCTATAGGAATGCGGGGGATTGCTTTGTCTACCCATTTCATAGCTTGATAGGCTTGGTCTCCGCTGAAAGATTCACAATCGATAGGTGTATATATGCTCCATACCGCAGCATTCTTGTGTAGACGTTTTAATCCCATATAATCTTGATATTCTGCCCAGTGGCCTTCGTCCGCAACCCATAGTCTGTCATTCATTGCTTTCAGTATCTCAGTTGCCTCGTTTTGGTATGGAGTAGGGTCTTCCCCGATGATTTCCGCTATTCTTGCAGCCAGTAAATTTGCTCGATAGTTATAGGCCGACGAGTGTGTGCCGGCACCTCCGTTGTAATAAAGAGCATCGCTGGCCCAGATACAACAGTAAGCATCGTAGAGATGGTCGTTGTCGGGATCCCAATTTCTCTTCTCCCATTCAAGATGCAGTTTCAGCACTGGCCACATTTTCTTCATGTATGCTGTATCTGCATCGAATTGGAAGTGCCATAACAGTTCGTCGATATAGTTGAGATTCATGTCGTAATGACTGAATCTGTGACTGTCGTGAGGCTTGCAGCAGATATATCCGTTACTATACATTTGAGTTCCCCATTTGTATATGCCTCTTGACAGTCCGTGCTCGGGATCCTGCGATGGGTGGGGGATTGCCGGCTCAATGTCTGTCACCTGACTTTCCGCGTAAGCATCGAAGTGTGTTACCGCTCTGTCTTTCATACCGAGAAAATCCCCGAGATATCCAGCCCGCCATCCTGGAAGTTGCATTCTCCATCCAATTGCTCCGTGGAGCCATGTCTCGCCATCCCAGGCCCCATCGGCAGCCATTACGAGAGCACTTCCAAGGGGATTGATATATGGGTCGGGAGTGGTAAAACGGATTGTTCCGGCTAGGTCAGCTCTTTCTTTTTCGAGTCTTATGAAATCCGTTGCGTAATCACCGACTGAAAGAGTCGCGGAGTCGAGGGATACGTATGTGATGTCGTTATTAAGACTGAAGTCTTTGGCTCTAAGATTTTGAGGATTCTTCGGAGCGTCAAAACTACCTTCCTTGAAGAATTTGCCGATATCCCCCATTCTCTTAAACTTGGAATTGGCGATTTCCGATATTGCTGCGCGTATAGTGACAGGTGATGAAAAACCTTCGCATGAAAATTTCCATAATGCTCCTTCATGGTCGGTATATGCCATGACGGCAACAGTCATTGTCGCTTTTCCCCAAGAGCTGTCTTTCAAAAGATAGTCGCGTCTTCCTCCTCTGTATCTTGATTCGCAATAACTGGTTTCGTCGAGTTTTAATTCTTTGCCTTCCGATACTATCGTAAAACTGATATTCTGATTATTCTTTTTGTTATAAGTGGCGAAAACAGGGCGGTCGCTGGTCTCGAGTCTGAAGATATCGTGTCCGCCATACAGGGCTCGGGTGTATCGGTTGCTACCGTTGACGGTAACAAAATCCTCACCATCGGGGTAGTACATCATATCGTCTCTCTGTGACATCATACTGCACGGGGTCAATAAAAACAACGCGGCGAAAAGTATCAGTTTGTAGTTCATAAAGATATTGATTTATTTTGCTGCAAAGATAATAAAATAAAATGAAAGGGCAAATAAAAATACTTATTTTGTTGCTGACAATTTGTCACCATTCGCCTTTTGGCACGATTTTGGCAATACCAAGGGCAAAGTGTATAATTTAAAAGCAAACGATTATGAAAATTAAACCATTAGCAGACAGAGTTTTGGTTCTTCCTGCACCAGCAGAGGAGAAAGTAGGTGGAATAATCATTCCGGATACAGCAAAGGAAAAACCTCTTCACGGTACTATCGTGGCTACAGGTCAGGGTACTAAGGATGAGGAAATGGTGCTCAAAGAGGGTGATGAGATTCTTTATGGAAAGTATTCCGGTACAGAACTGGAATACGATGGCACCAAGTATCTTATGATGCGCCAGAGTGATGTGTTAGCAAAAATTGAGAAATAATCTCTTAAAAAGTGTAGATTTTAATAATTTGTATATTATGGCAAAAGAAATAATTTTCCAGACAGAGGCTCGCGACCAGTTGAAAAAGGGTGTTGACAAACTTGCAAATGCGGTTAAGGTTACATTAGGTCCTAAAGGTCGTAACGTGGTTATCGAGAAGAAATTCGGTGCACCTCAGATTACTAAAGACGGTGTTACTGTTGCTAAAGAGGTGGAACTCGAAGATAAATTCGAGAATACTGGTGCTCAGTTGGTTAAGAGCGTAGCAAGCAAGACTGGTGATGATGCTGGTGATGGTACTACCACAGCAACTATTCTTGCACAGTCAATCATTACAGAGGGACTTAAGAATGTTACCTCTGGTGCTAATCCTCTCGATCTGAAGAAGGGTATCGACAAGGCTGTTTCAGCTGTTGTTGATTATATCAAGGACAATGCAGAGAAGGTTGACGACAACTACGACAAGATTGAGCAGGTGGCAACGGTTAGTGCTAACAACGATGCCGAAATCGGCAAGCTCCTTTCAGACGCTATGCGCAAGGTTTCCAAAGATGGTGTTATCACTATCGAGGAGAGCAAGAGCCGCGACACTCATATCGGAGTTGTCGAGGGTATGCAGTTCGATCGTGGTTATCTTAGCGGATACTTCGTTACGGATGCTGAAAAGATGGAGTGCGTGATGGAGAATCCTTATATTCTCATTTATGACAAGAAGATCAGTTCTCTGAAGGAGTTCCTTCCCGTATTGCAGCCCGCAGCAGAGAGCGGACGCCCGATGCTGGTTATCGCAGAGGATGTTGATTCCGAAGCTCTTACCACACTGGTAGTTAACCGTCTTCGTGGTGGTCTGAAGATTTGCGCTGTTAAGGCTCCTGGTTTTGGCGATCGCCGTAAGGCTATGCTGGAGGATATCGCTGTTCTCACCGGAGGTCTCGTAATCAGCGAGGAAAAAGGTCTTAAACTGGAACAGGCTACTCTTGATATGCTCGGTACTTGTGACAAGGTTGTTGTTACAAAAGATAATACAACTATTGTAAACGGTGCTGGTGATAAGGAACTTATCAAGGATCGTGTTAATCAGATTAAGAATGAAATCGCAAATACTACAAGTTCATACGATAAAGAGAAACTGCAGGAGCGTTTGGCAAAACTCGCCGGTGGCGTGGCAGTGCTTTATGTCGGTGCTAACAGCGAGGTTGAGATGAAGGAGAAGAAAGATCGTGTAGACGATGCTCTTTGCGCTACTCGCGCAGCTATCGAGGAAGGCGTAGTTGCTGGTGGTGGTACCACTTACATCCGTGCTCAGGAGGCTCTTAAGGACCTCAAGGGTGATAATGCAGACGAACAGACTGGTATCAATATCATCCGCAGGGCTATCGAGGAACCTCTCCGTCAGATCGTATTCAATGCAGGTGGCGAAGGTGCTGTCGTAGTTCAGAAGGTTCGTGAAGGCAATGGCGATTTCGGATACAATGCCCGCACTGATGTTTATGAGGATATGCGCAAGGCTGGTGTAATCGATCCTGCCAAGGTGGCACGCGTAGCTTTGGAGAATGCTGCTTCGATTGCTGGCATGTTCCTGACAACGGAATGTCTGATTGTTGACAAACCGGAGGAACATCCGCAGATGCCTATGGGAAATCCCGGCATGGGCGGAATGATGTAAAAAAGACACTCATTTTGCAAAGTGGAGATAACAAAAAGGCGGGTAGGCATTTGCGTATACCCGTCTTTTTCAATTCTTTTCGTCAGTTTCGCGATTTTTTTGAGAAAAAGATTTGGATTTTTTTGAAATAGTTGCTACCTTTGCATCGTGAAAAAGAGAAATTGGAATTTTTTGAAAAGATAAAGATATTTTTTTTGATTTGTTTTAGTAGATTAGTTTTTAAGTAGTTTGTTTTTTAAAATCGATTGTCGTGAGACAGTCGATTTTTTTTGTCTTTCCTTGTCGTTCTCATTTTTTTTGTGTACTTTTGCACTCAGTATGAACGAAAGTGTAAAATTCAAAGACTTGATAGTCTTTTTCATAATAGGTGGCGGCCTGCTCTATATTACCGAGTCGTGGCTTATGGCACTTGGTATTATGATTCTGCTGATACTCATCGATGTGGGATTGGCAGATTATATCGTAAGACGGCGTGAAAAAAAAGAACAGGAGGACAACGATGAAACAGTTGATTGAACTTTATAAATCGTGGAACGGGAAAGAGGCTGCCCAGATCACCAAATTGCCTGGAGCCGGAAGCAACCGCGAGTACTACCGTATCATAAATGACGGGGGACAGTCGGTGATCGGTGTGATTGGCACAAGCAGGGATGAAGATCATGCTTTCATCTATTTGGCTCGGCACTTCGAGAAACGGCATATCCCCGTGCCTAAGGTGCTCGCGGCAACAACAGACGAACTGAGATACCTCCAAACCGACTTAGGCTCTGTTTCTCTCTTTGATGCCATCTCCGGCGGACGACAAGCCGGCGGGCGATACAATCTGAAAGAAAAAGAACTGTTGTCGAAAACAATACGACAACTGCCAAATATTCAGATCAGTGGAGCCAGGGGGCTCGATTACAGCAATTGTTATCCACAACCCGAATTCGATACGGATAATGTGCTCTTCGATCTTAACTACTTCAAGTACTGTTTCCTCAAGGCTACAGAACTTGACTTCCATGAACTGAAACTAGAAGCTAATTTCCGTCTTTTTGCCAAGGATCTTACAGCTGAACCGACGGATAGCTTCATGTATCGTGATTTCCAAGCTCGCAATGTGATGCTGACGGTTGATGGTAATCCCTATTTTATCGATTTCCAAGGTGGAAGGAAAGGACCGTATTATTATGATTTGGCTTCTTTCCTTTGGCAGGCATCGGCAAAATACCCTTTCAAACTGCGACGCGAACTGGTTTCAGAATATTATAACTCCCTGAAAGATTATACTGAGGTTCCATCGGTGAGACATTTCGTGGAACGATTGTCGCTTTTCGTGTTGTTCCGTACTCTACAGGTGTTGGGCGCATACGGATTCAGAGGATATTTCGAACAGAAAAAGCATTTTATCGAGAGTATCCCTCCTGCTATACAGAATCTCCGTGAATTGATTAAACTTGATGTGTTCCCATATCCTTATATGATGGACATGCTGAGGCGGCTTACCGAACTGCCGCAGTTCACACAGATCGAAGTGCCCGCACTCACTCGTAGCGACGGTTTCAAAATAGCTACAGACGATGTCTATAAGGCTCATCCTATGGATGGTCCTGCCACCTTCTCAAAATATGATAACAAGGGACCTCTCGTGGTGAAGGTTTTCAGCTTTTCTTATAGGAAGGGTATTCCTGAAGATGAGAGTGGCAATGGCGGCGGATATGTTTTCGACTGCCGCAGCACTCATAATCCCGGGCGATATGAACCGTATAAAAAACTAACTGGGCTCGATGAACCTGTGATCCGATTCCTTGAGGACGATGGAGAGATTCTCACTTTCTTGGATAATGTATACAATCTAGCCGATCATCACGTGAGAAGATATATACAACGCGGATTCACTTCGCTGATGTTCTCTTTCGGATGTACCGGAGGTCAGCACCGTAGCGTTTATAGTGCCCAGCATCTTGCAGAACATATAAATCAGAAATTCGGAGTAGAGGTGAGAATCGTGCATCGTGAACAGGATATAGAACAAATATTGGAGGCCAAGAAATGAAACAGGCGATGATTTTTGCAGCAGGACTGGGCACCAGACTGAGACCACTTACTGACACAATGCCTAAGGCTCTCGTTCCGGTGGGTGGTGAGACTCTAATTAGTCGCGTTATCCATCGTCTTTCGGATATCGGAACAAACCGTATCATAGTCAATGTACATCATTTTTCGGAGATGATTGTCGAATACCTTAAAGAGAACGACAATTTCGGTCTGGATATCAGAATCTCCGACGAAAGCGACAAACTGTTGGAGACGGGTGGAGGAATCCGTAAGGCAATACCTCTTTTCGATACCTCTTCACCGATACTTATCCATAATGTTGATATACTCAGTAATGTTGATCTGGGAAGATTCTATGACCGGGGCCTTTCTCATGATGCAACATTGCTTGTAAGCGAAAGAAAGACCAAACGCTATCTTCTTTTTGATGATGAGATGAAACTCGTCGGATGGACAAATACCGAAACGGGCGAGGTCAAGTCTCCTTATATCAACTATACCTTTCCATACGATACAGAAAGTCAGAGAAATGAATGCGAGGACTTCGTAAACCGTCATCATAAGTTTGCCTTTTCCGGAATCCACACTTTCTCCCCATCGTTATTTCCCCTGATGGATGTCTATCCCGACCGATTCCCGATAATCGACTTCTATCTGCAACAGTGTGACAAGGTGGATATCCGTGGATACCTCAAGACGAATTTGAAACTGATGGATGTGGGAAAAATAGAAACTCTCAGCGATGCGGATGATTTTATTGCCGGACTAGGGTGATTTTTCTGCTTTTCATACAGTTTTGTGCCATAATTTTAGTAACTTTGCACTCGATAAAAGAACTTTTATATGCAACAGAAGATTATTATCTTAGACTTCGGATCACAGACCACTCAGCTCATCGGCCGCAGAGTCAGAGAGTTGGATACCTTCTGTGAAATTCTTCCCTACAACAAATTCCCGAAAGACGATCCCACCGTTATCGGTGTCATTCTGAGCGGTTCTCCTTATTCCGTTCACGATCCGGAGGCTTTCAAAGTAAATCTTGACGAACTCATCGGCAAGTATCCGGTACTGGGTATCTGCTACGGAGCCCAGTTTATATCTTTCTCCAGAGGAGGCAAGGTGGAAAAAACGGATTCGAGGGAGTACGGGCGTGCCAATCTAAAAACTTTCGATGCCGAAAACAAACTGTTCAAGGGTTTCGAACCCAACTCCCAGGTCTGGATGAGTCATGGCGATACTATCACGGCGATTCCTGATGACTGTGATGTCATCGCATCGACACAGGATGTAAAGTATGCGGCTTACGCCAGCCGAGAATATCCTCTTTGGGCGGTACAGTTCCATCCGGAAGTGTTTCATACCACTCAGGGTAAAATCCTCTTGAAGAATTTCGTCGTCGATATCTGCGGAAGCCGTCAGGAATGGAGTCCTGCTTCATTTGTTGAAACAACAGTGGCGGAACTGAAAGAACAACTCGGCAACGACAGAGTGATACTTGGATTGTCCGGAGGCGTCGACTCGAGTGTCTGTGCCACACTGCTTAATCGTGCGATAGGGAAAAACCTTACTTGCATCTTCGTGGATCATGGTATGCTACGTAAGAATGAGTTCCAAAAAGTAATGAAAGATTATGAAGGATTGGGGCTTAACGTGATTGGTGTCGATGCCAGTGAGAAATTCTTCGCCGATCTGAATGGCGTAACTGATCCGGAACAGAAGAGAAAGATCATCGGTCGCGATTTCGTCGAGGTATTTAATACCGAGGCTAAGAAAATCACTGATGCTAAGTGGCTTGCCCAGGGTACAATCTATCCTGATCGTATTGAGAGTCTTTCTATAACAGGCATGACGATAAAGAGTCATCATAACGTGGGGGGACTTCCCAAAGATATGAAACTGCAACTTTGTGAACCCTTGAAATGGTTGTTCAAGGATGAAGTGAGAAGGGTTGGTTATCAACTCGAAATGCCCGAGCGGCTTATCAAGCGTCATCCTTTCCCCGGACCCGGTCTGGCAGTACGTATTCTCGGTGATATCACTCCCGAGAAGGTTCGTATCCTTCAGGATGCCGACGATATCTATATCGAAAATATGATCAATTGGATATGCGAAGATGGTGAACGGCTTTACGACAAGGTATGGCAGGCCGGAACAGTGCTTCTGTCTACAATCCGCAGTGTCGGAGTGATGGGAGATGAAAGAACTTACGAGCATCCTGTGGCTCTGCGTGCTGTGACTAGTACTGATGCTATGACAGCCGATTGGGCAAGACTGCCGTATGACTTTATGGCAAAGGTATCTAATGAGATTATCAACAAGGTGAAGGGTGTTAATCGTGTATGTTACGACATCTCTTCAAAACCGCCTTCAACAATTGAATGGGAATAGTAGATTCCTATTTGCTTGTATGAGTTCTTACTTTGTCGGTTAGGGTCGATGAGACTGGCTACTCTCATGGCGATATGATATCCGTTCAGCCATGCTCCCTCGCGGCTTGTGTGGGTTCCGTCGTAAGTGTATTTTTTTGTGCGGGTCTCCTGGCTGCTTTTCACGCAACTCTCGAAGTCCATCCGGATGACGCTGATGTGCATCTTTCTTCCGCAATTGTCGATGATATCGCCAGTATGTTGTATCATTGCGTCTGACACCATCATCGTTTGCATGGGAGTGATCAGGATTATGCGGGCATTGGGGAAGTGCTCCTGTATCATCTCGCATCCATATCTCACGGATTCGGAGAGCGACAAAACCTTATTGATGGGGTATTTTGTATACCGTATATCTGTATTTGCAAAGGCCTGATTTACGGAAAAAGCGTATGCGTATGGCCGTAGCTTGATAAACATTGCATCATTGGCACCGGCTGAGATGAGAATAAGGTCGGGAGTGTGCTGTCTGCCTTTCTTACAAGCATCGATGAGGCGGTTTATCTGATTGTAAATCACATTATCATCCCCGACTATATCGCTGTTCTCTGTGATATTATATTTCGTTTTTGCCGTATTGGTCCATGTCGCTCCTTTTCTGGCATAGCTAAGACATGATGTAGGCTTGAATTTCTGAACGAACCATTTTGTCCATCCCCTCGGCTTGTTACAACTATCGCCTCCAAGCCAGGTATTATTGTCACCAAGAATAGCGACATGTACCTCGCCATGTCTCTGTGCTTCAGAGCTGATGGTCAATGATAAAGCCAATAGCACAAATACGAGAAATCGTTTCATATCTTGAAATGCACGCGATAATTATCTTACTCTCCTTGCCCCTACATATCTAGACGCATAATAGGGATCGCGGGAATCGCTTACTGTTATCCCTTTTGATGCAGCATGGATAAAACTGAAGCTTTTGGTTGCGCCGTCAACTTCGACAACGATGCCCACATGGCCAATACCTCTGCCGCGTCCCCATCCGTTGAAGAACACCAGGTCTCCGCTCTGAAGTTGTCCTTTGGTGATGGGCACTCCTTGCTGATATTGTTCTCTGGAAGATCGTCTGAGACGGATGTTTACCTTGGCGAAACAATACGACGTGAATCCGGAGCAGTCGAAGGCATGAGGGCCGGACGCTCCGCTGCGATAACGGTCGCCTATATGCCGGAAAGCTTCGTCAAGGAGATTCCCGACCATCAATATACCGCCGTTAAGGTCGTCAGTGACGTTGGGATAGAGGAAGTCAAAATTGTCTATCTCGCCATATTTTTCATCGTAATAATCGTCTTCGTCCTGATATTCCAGCTGCGCATCAGCCTTCAATGGTAATAAGACGATAAGTATTACAAGTAATGTATATCTTATAATCTTGCTGTCCATTATATCTTTAATTTGGCGCAAAGTTACTCCTTTTTTGCGTAACAGCCAAATATATTAAACTTCTTTATTTGTTTTTTACAAGATTGTCATCCGAGTCCTCGTAATGATCTTTTGAGTAGAAGATGCGGAGAATGCCTTTCCCCTGTACTTTGACATGATCTATGAAGGTATGCCAGATAGAACTCTGGTCGTTGGTGCCGTAACCTGTGATGGGGCGGGCTTTGCGGTTGTATACGAAGGCGATCTTGCCATACTTTTTTAGAGCAAGTGCCATAGAGCCGTCTTCACCTCTGATGATGTCAACACGATATTCTTCTTTCCTTCCATAATCAGCATTATAGGCGAAGACTAATCCCCGGACGCTTAGTTCCGGTCGCTTAAAGTGTTGTATATACAGGAATATATCACGGCACAACTCAAATATCGTTAGCCCGAATTTGGAATGATTTTCGTCAGGGAAATAGCTCCACAGAGATGATACGCACGATACATCCTTCCTCAAGAGCTTTTCCATCATAATATCAAAATACTGGGGCGGATAGATAGTGTCGGAGTCAATATCAAAATAGTATTTTCCCTTGCAATTACGCAAACCGCATCGCCTGGCATATCCACAACTATGCTGATATTCAGTGTAGTAAGGGATGCCGGATGCCTTGTAGACATCCTCTGTGCGGTCTTTGGAATCATTATTTACTCCAATAATTTCAACAGGATATTTACACTTTATGTTACTTAGCGCCCATAAGCAAGCTTGCAGATGGGTTTCTTCATTATAGGCTATAACAACGATTGAAATGAGAGGGTCCGGGCTTTGCAGTTTCGCCAAGCCTTCTCTTGTCTCGTCGATAATCTCCTGTGGCACCTCATCAAACGATTTGCCGTAGATACTTAAATATTTGTCGTACCATGCCATAATATTCGATATTTTTGTGCGAAGATACGATTTATTTCTTTAAAAAACAAATTAATGGAAAAGATTTTGTATTTTTGCAGCGAAATTATGAATATCATACGACTTATACGACCGGAACAGTGGGTAAAGAATGTTTTTGTCTTCATTCCATTGTTTTTCAGCGGGATGCTTTTCGATACGTCCCGACTTTGGTGTTGCATTGTCGCTTTTATGTCGTTTTGTTTTGTTGCGAGTTCTATATATTGTCTTAACGATATTATCGATGCTCCCCGTGATAAAGTTCATCCGGAAAAATGCAAACGGCCGATAGCTTCAGGCGAGGTGTCGGTTACATCGGCATATATCCTTATGGCGGTATTATATCTTATGGGTGTCGTTTCTGCATTCCTTTTGCCCGATCGTAGTGCCTCTTTCAAATTACTTGCAGTAGTAATGTTTTATCATGGGATGAATATGGTATATTGTACGCTGCTGAAGAAAATAGCAATAGTGGATGTGTTCGTGATATCTGTAGGTTTTGTTCTCAGAATCTTTGCCGGTGGCGTGGCCGCTCATCTCTTCATTACGGAATGGATTGTTCTAATGACGTTTCTTCTGGCGTTATTCATGGCATTGGCAAAGCGTCGCGATGATGTCATCCTGTATATGGATACCGGAGTTGCTCCGCGGAAGAATACCAGTCGTTATAACCTTGAGTTTATAGACCAGCTGCTTACTCTGACGGCCACAATGACGATGGTCTGTTATATCATGTATTGTGTTTCTGATCAGGTGATAGAAAGATTTCATACTCATTTTGTGTATATTACTGCGGTATTCGTTCTTGCCGGAATATCGAGATATCTTCAACTTGTGATGGTCTACAAACAGAGCAGTAACCCCACGAAAATACTTCTCCACGACCGCTTCCTGCAATTATGCATCGTAGCGTGGGTGATAGCGTTCGCTATTATAATATATGTAGTGTGATTTATTTGGCCTTTGCGACCTTTTCGTAGCTCTCTACAAGCAAGTCTACACATCTCGAGAGATTATATTCTTTCATGATGTGCTCCTTTAATGCCGGCTGCTGCTCGTTATTTTCCAAAGCAGCAACGATGCTTCTGCCGATATCGTCAACATCGTAGGGATTCACTTTGTAAGCCAATCCGTCGGGATAATATTCCTTGGGTCCGCCGAGATTTGTGATAACTATATTGCATTCGTGCACGGCAGCCTCCAGCGCTACCAGTCCCACTCCTTCGCTGATACTTGGAAGGGCGAAGACTTTCGCTCTGCTGTATAACGATTCCAGTTCCGCATCCGGTACGAAGCCCTTGATTTCTATATTTTCAGGTTTCCCGATTTGTGATTTCAATTTGGCAATCGACTCTTCATTACCGGTATCTCCGGCGAGCACGAGTTTGAAGTTGTATTTTTTAGCAGCCTCAATGATACGGGCTACATTCTTCCTTTCTTGTGTCATCTCTCCGACGAAAAGGCAGAACGGCTCTTTATCGTAATGTCTTGCCGATAATTCTTCATCTACCAGTTTTCTGTATGACAAAGGCACCACGGAAATCTTTTCTTCTTCAATGTCATATCCCTTTCTGAAATAATCGGACTCATATTCACTTCTGGCGAAAAACATCTTAATTTTCGGTTTTAAGCTTCTAAGTACATAGTTTTGGGAGAACATACGAAGTTTAGAAAATCCTGCATACGTGGCTAATTTATATTTCCAATGAGGGGTGTTTGAATCTATGATCGGGGAAATTACGATGTTTTTGTTCAAACCGGAGCCCCAATAGATGAAATCGTAATTCCACAAGCCGAAGCTGAATACATGGACTATGTCAAATTCTTTCCAATTATAACATTCCCAAGGATTGATGAAATCTACAGCATGTCCGCGCTTAATAATCTCATTAGCCCAAACTATAGCTTGCATTCTAATTCCATCCGCCTTTCCCATAAAACAGGCTCCTGGATACATTACATACGCTATCTTCATATTGATATCTTAGCTAAACAGTAATGCAAATATAGGCTATTTTTTCTATAATTCAAGTAAAAACGCGAAAAAAAATCGAAAAAATGGAGATATATTTGTTTTTTTGTTCCAAAACGTTTACTTTTGCACCTAATTTAAGATTGCGAATAATGACCAACCACTAATCTCTTGTTTATGGCACACAAAAAAATACTATATATTGTAGGAGGTTTATATTATCCCAATGGCATGGCACAGATTCTTAGTCAGAAGATAAATTATCTGGCTGAGAAAACGGATTATGATCTTTACATGGTGCTGACGGAAAGAGAGGATCTTCCATGGTATTATGATATGCCAGACAAGGTGAAGTGGGTAAATTTCGATTTGAATTTCGACGACCTCGATGAAATGCCAGCCATACAGCGTCTAATGGTGTATCATAAAAAAAACGCTGAATACAAGGATTTGCTTGAGAAGTATATACTGGAACTAAAACCGGATATCACTATTTCTATATGTCGTCGCGAACTGAATTTTCTTAATACAATTCCCGACGGAAGCAAAAAAATCGGTGAATTTCATTTTGACAGAAAGAGTTACCGACAGTTTTATAAGTCTTTTCTTCCCAGTTTCGTGAATCATGCCATAACGGATTTTTGGATGGATAAGATGATTCGCGAGGTGAGGAAACTGGATGCTTTCGTAGTGCTGACATCATACGATAAGAAATCATGGCCGGAGATTGATAACGTCCGGGTGATACCTAATGCTATACGGACAGTATCCGATACAAAGTCGTCTCTGAAGGAGAAAAATGTCATTGCTGTCGGAAGTTACAATCATGTGAAAGGCTATGATATGCTCTTTGAGGCTTGGAAGATTGTGGAGCAGAAATATCCCGACTGGCATCTGAATATATATGGTAACGGAAAGAATGACCTGTTCCAGCAGATGGCTCAGAGCGGAGGACTGAAAAATGTTTCTTGCAATAGTGCAGTCAGGGATATATATAATAAATATCGTGAAAGTTCTATCTTCGTGATGAGTTCCCGTCACGAGGGCTTCGGACTGGCGATAGCAGAGGCTCAATCATGCGGACTTCCCGTTGTTTCTTTCGACTGTCCATACGGTCCTCGGGAGATTATCAACGATGGCAAAGATGGTTTTCTCATAGAAGAACGTAATGTGGAGCTGATGGCTGAAGAGATAATATATCTTATTGAGCACGAAGAGGTGCGGCACGAGATGGGTGAAGCCGCAATCCTTAACTCAAAACGTTTCGACGAGGATACCGTTATGAAAATGTGGATGGATTTGTTTGACTCTGTATTATACTGATATCATGCGCATTTTGTATATATTCAAAACTATAGCAGCTTGGGGAGGTATCGAGAGGGTGATAGTAAGTAAGATGAACTATCTGGCTGATCACTATGATGATGAGGTGGTGCTCTTTACCACCGATCAGGGGGAGCATCGGATTCCCTTCAGACTTAGTACGAAAGTGGTACATAAAGATTTGAATATCCGTTTTACTGATCAGTATAAATACCATGGGATGAGGCGTCTGATTGATAGTTATCAGCGTCATCGCCGTTTCAACAGGGACCTGAAGGCTGCTATCAGAGATATCAATCCTGATATTATTGTCGGAACTGCCGATATGTATGCTTATACGATTATGAAGTATAGCGGAGATATCCCGTTCATTGTCGAATCACATACATCATATAAATATACCCGTTGGGTTCCAGATATGTCACTGCGACAAAAAGTGTTACGATATTTCTATATGCGCAATCTCCGTAAGGCTGCGACATTGGTTACTCTCACTAATGCTGATGCGGAAGACTGGAAACGGTGGAATTCTAATGTCGTCGTCATTCCGAATATGGTCGATCTGAATACCTCCGGTGAATATTCCGACTGCAGTAATCATAGTGCAATTTTTGTCGGACGACTGGCATATCAGAAGGGCTGGAGATATCTCTTGGAAATATGGCATAAGGTGCATGAGAGATATCCGGACTGGACTCTTAATGTTTTCGGTGACGGCGAGGATAAGGATGCTTTTATCTCTCAACTAAACAAATATGACGACAAACTTGGCATCGTGCTCCATTCTCCTACGGAAAAGATTTTCGAGGAGTATAAGAAAAACTCTCTGTTGATGCTGACTTCCGTGTTCGAACCCTTCGGTCTGGTAATCCCCGAGGCCCAGTCGTGCGGTCTGCCTGTCGTATCGTTCGAGGGCTACGGTCCGAATGATATCATCACAGACGGGAAAGACGGATATGTGATTCCTCAGTTTGATACGGACAAGTATGCCGACAGGATATGTTCTCTTCTTGCCGATGGTGAATTAAGGAGAAATATGGGGCGAGAAGGAATCGCATCCTCCCGTAGATATGCTGCGGAACGGATCATGCCGGAATGGAGAAATTTGTTTGAATGTCTGACTGCTAAATCGAGATAAGATGAAACAAAGGATTGTTTGGATGGACTGGTGCAAAACTATCTCAATGCTTATTGTGATACATTGCCATCTCCCTCAGGATATGACGCTTCCTCACTTCTATGGAAGATATTTCATCCTCTCGACCCTGTTTTTCATGTCGGGCTATTTGCACAAGATACAACCGGATGCGAAAACAGCAGCCCGCAAATATTGGAAGACGTTGATAATCCCTTATCTGCTCATGGAGGTCGTCTTTTATCCGTATTGGTTGGTGAGGGCCTATTTCACCGACGGACTGGTAATCACCGATTTGTGGGAATCCCTGTTCAGACCGTTCCTTCTCAGTTTGGTCGGAATTCCTCTCAACGGAGTGATGTACTATATGGTGATACTGATCATCTGCAAAGTATTCACCGACATATTCCTGCGGGGGAAATATCGCCTCTCTATAGCTGTAATCACGTCATTGATATGTATAGCGATAGCTTATGTAGTGCACTATCAGCAAAGAATAGTATTTACATATTCCATAGACCATTTTTTCGATAATTTCCAATTCTTCGTGATGGGATATTTCGCCCGGCAATGGGGATTCTTTGAACAGGAGAAAGGCAAGGCTCCGCGATATTTCGCTTATTCGATGATATTCCTCGCGATAGGCTTAATCGTATGCTATTTTGAAAAGCCTATCTTCCTGATGCAGCGTATCGATTACGAGATAGTAAGCATCACCGGCACTTTCTTCCTTGTAAATCTCTGCAGGTGTTTTTATTCCATTCCTAATGTCGTACTCACCTTCTCGCGTGGTATGATAATACTTTTCGGAATCCACTGGATGTTTATCGGAACGGCAAACATGCTTCTTCCTAAACTGTTCGGTTTTCCCGAGCCGATGAAATATACCATATTCAGTGCCCTCGTGTTCTCTATATTGATAATGGCGGTATGCTACTTCATCATCATTTTCTGTCAGAAGCACTTCAAGGCGATTCTGGGAGGCAGGTGATGATTACTTCTTCAGACTCTCGAAAAGTTTCATCCATTGGGGTATGATATGTTCTGCGTCATATTTCTGTGATGATTCTATGGCGGCGTTACCCATTTCACTCCTCAGATCCTCGTCGTCCATCAACAGGGAAAGCTTTTCTGCAAATTTGTCTGTATCGTAGTTCGGGATGAGGAATCCGTCTTTTCCATCGGTGATTATCTCTGATGGTCCGTATCCGGAAAACGATACCACAGGCAGTCCGCACGACATGGCTTCCGGCAGGACAAGCCCGAAGGTTTCGCATCTTGAGGTGAGCACTAATATCGAACTCTCGATGTATTTGTCAAATATGTTGCTGACGGGTTTGTGAAGGGAAATCACATTGTATACAGGTATTATGACAGAAATGCGTTTCATGCTTGCTCCAGATAATCCATCACTTTTTTCATCTGGTTTTTCCACGACAGATGGGTGACAGAGTTCCTGATCTCTTCTGCCGACATCTTAAGATTCTCGGAGAACTGGATTACTTTTTCGATATCTATCGGCGTTTCATCTGCCGGAGCCTTGATGATATAAGGCGCATCTTCGAAATCTTCATCGGTCTCGGAGTAAATGAAGGGGATGCCCCTCACTGCATATTCCCTGTTTTTCAGAGTTTTGATGTATGTTATGCCGCTTCTGTGGCGGGCGAGACTGCCGACAGCAAAATCACATGTATCGAAGAACTGGTCAAGTTCCTCGCCGTATTTAGGGCCGTGCAATACGATATTATCCTTGATGCCGTATTTGTTTATCAGCGTGTTGTAGCCCGGCGCATTCACGTTATCCTCCATATCAATAGGATTCACACCCCCGACTATATGATAGACGATCTTACGCTTTCCTCCATTCTTATAGTACTCTCCGATGCCAGCGATAAATCTGTCAAAACCGTGCCAATAGTGAACTTCAGCGACGGAAAGAAAGTGAATTTCGTTGTTTTTATTGGCCTCGTGATGTCGTAGGGGTATATTGTCGAAATCGATGCCATTGGATATGTTTACCGTCTTCTGACCGAAAATTTCTTTATCGTTGGTAAATGTTACAATTCCATCGGTTTTACTTGCAAGTTTATCCCTGAAAACCTTATCTACAGCCAGTTCTGCCTTGTATTTAAATTCTGCATTTATATATTCCTGGTCGTAAGGATAGGTAGGAATCTCTATTACGGATTTTATTCCCATTTCTTCAAACCTCTTGAATAATTTTATAGTGAACGGATTGGCATTATGGAATGATCTGGCGTACACAAAACTGATGTTGTTTGCTTTGACATAATCTATGAGTTTATTGTAATTCATTTTGTTTTTGACTGCAGCTTTCCATCCTGTGCCGTAATCTTCAATCACAACATTATTAACAGATCTTACCCTGTGGCCATCTTCAAGAAAGTCGTATGTACACAAATGTACCGTATAACCTAACTCTCTTAATCCTTTAACTTGATAATGTATTTTTTTGCTTATCCCGCTATATTCGGAGAAACCGTGGTAAATCAGAAAAAGAATATTCTTTTTTGAACCAACTTTTTCGAATAATGAAGACCATTTTTTCATGATGCTTTCGGGTGAGTATTCCTCAACGGTTGCTAAGGCATTTTTACCCATACGTACTCTTTCATCATCGTTTTCCATGATCTCTTCCATAGCTTTGGCCAAACACTCGACATCCCCGTTCTTGACAAGTATGCCGTTTCCACCTGTTTTGATTAACTCTCTCGGGCCATGAGGACAATCGAAAGAAATACAAGGCAAACCACAGCGCATAGCCTCCAGAAGAACGAGAGGAAAACCTTCATATTTACTGCTCATCACAAAAAATGAACTTTCGATGTATTTGTCTTGGATGTTGTCGACCGGAGCTAGCATTTTTAGGGAGTCTTCTATGTGCAAATCCTTAATTTTCCCTTCAAGAAACTGTTGCAATTCCCCGGCGCCATATAAGTTGATTTTCCAATCTTCGTGCTTATTGCATATCATAGCCCATGCCTCGAAGAGTTTATCCAAAGACTTCTGCTCCGTAAACCGGCCGACACTAATAATATTATGGCTTTTACAATCACTGGTTGTTTCGGGATTTACGGTATATGGATTAGGAATTACTTCTGCTGTTTTTATTTGACTCCAGCTCTTAGCATCATCATGAGTCAGAACTACGAAAGCGTCCAGATTCTTTATCGCATGCTCTTGTTTCATCATCCAATATCTGGCCGCAACGTTATATGGGAATCCCTTTCGCTCCATCCTATGAAAGTTCCTGAAATATTGCTTGCCGATATGAGATTCGCCAACTTTCTTACTGCCGTCTTTCAGAGTGGTAAGAAAGTCTAATTCCCTACCGCATGTCGTGCATACAATGTCGGGTTTTATTTCCTGTAATTTCTCAAGCAAACGCTTTTTATACAATTTCATTAATTTCCTATAAACGAAGAATCTTTTATATATATGATATTTATACTCTTCATCAAAGTTGATTCCCAAATCAATCAACTTTACAGACGGGGATAAAGGAAATGTGGTTGGACAACCATGCTGTGAATCCGTGACAATGTAAACATCATAGCCTAATTCCTCTGCTAGATAATTGGCTTTCTGAGTTAATATGCGGTCCACGCCTCCGTATTCAACTATTGCTGTATAAATATATAATATTTTCATTGGTTTCATCATCTTATACCTCAGTTGTCACATATATCAGTGCCAAGGCAAAATTCGATTGCAAATATACTAATTTTTTTTTCAATTACCGGGCATTAAGATAACTTTTTATCTAATTTTTTTATAACTTTGCCGGCGTGAGAGTGATATGACGCTGTTTATGGCAAGAAAAAGTGTGTTTATTGTCCTGGTTATAGCCTTGGTGCTGCTGCTCCTTTACGCTGTTTCCCGTATCGACGACAGATGCGCTATCTTCAGTGGGGATGCGTGGGACGCCGGTTCCGAGACGGTGATGCTGATTGACGACGACGGCCGCCCCGAGGGGATGCGTCGTCTGATGAGAGTATGCGACAGGGTAGGGGCGAAATGCTATTTTGCCGTTATTGCGGACAGGCGCTATAATTATGCTTTTTACGACAGTTGCCGACGTGCCGGATATCGCATTGTGTCTCATTCTCTCCATCATCAGAGGTATTCCGATCCGTATAGCTCTGATTATGACGAGATGAAATTCTCTGGCGATATCGATTCCGCGAAGTTGCTGCTTAGTGCCATCGGTGCCGACAGTAGTATGTTCGTGGCTCCGTTTGACTGTGGCAAGACAAGAGATTCCCGGCGCATAATCACTGACCGGTATCCGCTTTGCGTGGCCGGAGATTTCCTTCCGATAGATTACTATATGGCCCCTCGACGCTGCAGAATACCGAGATACTGGCTGGCCAAGAGTAAGGGTGTTGATGATTTCTGCCGACATGTGGACAAGTGCCGTCGGTATAACCGCCCAATTATACTGGGCGTCCATAGCTATGATGATTGCGAATGGGACAGCCTCTACATGGAGAAATGTCTGAAATATCTGATGAAATAACATCTCTATTTTCGCCGTTGGAAATGCCCTATTATATAATCGCGCGGCCGGGCAGCCGGCCGGGCGGGCGCCTGTTTCCTATTTCGCGGGCGGGCGCCCGGCCGCACGTTTTATAGCTATAGCTATAGCAACAACAATAACAAGAACTAAAAAACTCCTTCTACTACTAAACACGGGAAATCGCAAAATTGAATTTCTGTCTTCAGAAGAAGGAGAAGCAGAAGGAGTCGTTTTTCGAAAATTCCAGATGTCCTACCAGGGATTTTAAATAAACTTTTCCTGCACATTACACTCACCGCTGACAACCTGAATGTTACGTGTGGCGAACCATGGCGCTATGTTCCTGGAAATAGCTGAAAAACTATGTTTTTGGTCTCTGAAAACATAGTTTTCGGGTTTCAAAGACTATGTTTTCGCTTGATGAAAACGTAGTCTCGGCCGGGTCTGGTCCGAGCCGGTAAAGCAGGTTCTGATGATTGGTGCGCCACCAGTATGTCGGTGAAAATCACACAAATGCGTAATGTGAAGGATATTTTCTTTAAAAATCCCTGGTAGAAGGCACAGATTTTTAGGATAGCAAAAAAGCGGAGAAATCCTTTGTCGTTTGCGAAAAATGTTGTACCTTTGCAGAAAGAAATTAAAAGATTATGGCAACAAGGAAATTACCTAAAGGCGTACAAGGGTTCGAGAAGATTCGCAAAGAGGGATATCTCTATGTGGATAAGACAGATATTGTGTGGCAGATAGCTAACGGGGATGTCTATAATTTCTTATCACGTCCCCGTCGCTTCGGCAAATCTCTCTTGACCAGCACACTGAAATGCTA
>Ga0065711_1027027_pt1 | contig 55416 bp, 29 predicted proteins | sample Hoacrofraction12_FD_59098 | JGI IMG/M metagenome (GOLD analysis project Ga0065711, IMG submission 59098) | Hoatzin crop microbial communities from Cojedes, Venezuela - Epithelial fraction 12 v2 (version 2) | ecosystem: Host-associated > Birds > Digestive system > Esophagus > Crop | place... | reverse complement strand
AAAACAAAACAAAAACCAAACTCAGAAACAAAACAAAAAACCAAAAACTTCGAGCTGAAGTTGAACTGCCCTATGCAGTGCTTTAGAAAAGGAACTGAATACCAAACAAGATGTTTTCCTGAGGGAACCTCCCCTAGATTTGATATTACCCCGATCTTGTGTCAGGACTTCGTGAGCTCACTCAGTGTTGTATTTTTAATTGAGCAATGACATTTGTGTAATGGGAAAACTATATAATTGTGTGCCTCATTTCTGGGTCACAGGGCCATCACTTAAACCGTTCTTTGTATCTGGAAATGTAGTACCCTGTACCTCATCCAATAACCTTGGAGAAAGTTCCAATGGGTCTTGATTTTTATTAGGTTGGGGGATAAACAATACACTTCTACTTTCTTTTTATGCACCAGTTAAATATTTTTATGGTCATTTTTTTTTTTTTTAAAACTGCTGAGACTGTAACCTGCATGGAAGAAAATGATCCCATCCCTGGCTTTGCTTAGTCTTGGAACAGAGACTTGGAAATCCAAGCTGCAATTTTGGCTCTTTAATGCAAATTTGCTCTCACGGGTTTCTGAAATATTAATTATTGCAAGCACAGTTACATGTAGCATATCTGTCCACTAAATAAGCATCTGTACTCTTGGCTATTTCTATTTCCATTGTAATAATACCTGCAAAAATAATTCCCAGTGTAGCCCCAGTTAGTGTTAAAACCCTGCCACCACCTAAATAGCCCTTAAGCCCCCCTCTTCACCGGGAGCGTATCATGCATTCAAGAAAATCATAATCAAGAAACCCATCAATGAAAACCTGAGAAAACAAGAAGTCAGTTGAAGTCACGAGATTAAGAATAAACCCATAGAAGACTTGACCCTGAAGTTTTAGATCATTAGCTGAAAAATATTTATACTGGACACTAAACTTTCTTCCTTCTTGTCTAAAAAAACAAATCTGAAGGAGTGAACTGTAGTCCTTAAAAATCTTCCAACGATTTACTTCATCCTATAAAAACTTCTTGTTCACAATACTCATCAAAAGCATTTGTCAAGTAAGTGGAATCACAAACTCTTCTTTCCAAAATATGTGAATGAGAATTAATTAGTGCAGAACAAAGGTGTCAGTTTAAAAGGTTTCTGGAACCTTTCCAGTAGCAATCAATATTTATGTGCTCCTTACCAAAACTAAGGCACTAAGAAATCTCATTAGTTCAGACTGTCCAGGGTAGGTAAAATGAGGACAACATGAATCTGGATGAAGGAAAATGTCTAGGGCTGGCTTGCAAAGGCCACATCTGCCCTCGTCCCCCAGGAGCTTTCAAACAGGCTGCTTGACTTCTCACCTGCTCTGGTCCTGCAGTCGGAGTATATGAGTCTATAGCCCTATTTACTTTAATAGGACTTTCATACCAGCATGGATAAAAGTTTATGAATCAAGGCATTAGCTGATATTTGTGCCTTCTCTCTGAATTGATTTCTCAGAGACCACAGCTAGATGTGGTTATGCTGGGAAATGTCAAGAGAGCTCTGATATTAAGACATTTCTCCTCTCTTGTTTGTTCCAGTGAATAGCTGGAAGATTTTTCTGACAGCTGCTGACTCCTAACTGCACATTCATATGTTCAAACAGTGAACTCTACTTCTCCAAAGAAAATTTTAAGACAGTTGTAAGAATGTTCCTCTTCCCAGCTAAGGGATGAGGTGAACTAAGCCTTCACAAGTCCCATGTTAAGCAAACCCAAAGGTGTTTAGGAACAAAAACACAGCTTCTGCCTCTTACTGTTAAGGTCCCCTTTAAGTACATGATAGCAGTAGACCATGTGTCAGCAGACAGTCATGATGCTGAGTCACAGCAGTAAGTGGCTGTGTTGCTTTTCCACCTGTCCACCTTCACAGCCAGCACTTCCTATAGCTGCCACAGGGACACACTGCTGGCACACATTTCAAGACTTCTGCAAAACAATTCCAGTCTTTCTAACATTTATTTCAGTTTTCAGATGAATATATCAATGTTTCTGTTCCACCTCCCTCAACTTTCTATAACATGTAGGTTTACTGGTGATAGTATTCACCAGAATAAAACCTTGGTAAATATTTAGTGATACATGCATGAGCATTTCTGCATGGGTGTAGGAGCCCTAACTCTGAACATCATCCCAGCAAAGCAAGGGAACAGACATCTTTCATGGCTTGTGTCTAAACAAAAGGGCTGAACTCTGACAAGTTGCCCAGGGAGGCTGTGGATTCTCCTTCTCCGGAGATATTCAAGACCCGCCTGGACATGGTTCTGTGCAACCTGCTCTATCTAGGTGACCCTGCTTCGGCAGGGGGGTTGGACTAGATGACCCACAGAGGTCCCTTCCAACCTATAACATTCTGTGATTCTGTGAAGTCAGTGAGTCAAGAATTCTTAACTTTATTATATGAAAAAAATTAGAAATTTTTTGATGCTTTTTACTGAACAATATCCATAATGCGTTGCCTATGCCAGCGACAGCAGTAGCCTTTGATTAAAATCTGCATAGCCTTGGACATAAACAGCCCAAAGAAATTGGCTGTCCTCTTTGCTGGCAAACAAAGACCTAGTGGCTTATATTCTCAGTGTGCACTTGCTCTGCTGTTTCTAGAAGTGTGAAGACCAGTAGTAACCTTTATTTTTCATCTATTCTGATGTCCTGTTTCTGTAGGGTTTTTTCTTTGAGCTTAATCTTATGGCAGTGATGCTGAATGCAGATGAGTCATTGCTGTGTTCGTCTCAAGGATTTTTTTTTTTTTTCAGATGATTCACAGAAGTCTCAAATAAACATTCTGGAATTCTGTGTATGTTTTGTGTGATGAAGCCTTGTCCTGTTTTGGTTCCTGACCATAAAGAAACACAAAGAAGCTGCCATGATGTTGATTCTGAATCGGTATCTTACCTGCTTTTGAGTAGAAAAAAAGCTCCACCACTAAACAATTTAAATTCATATTATTTGAGCATCTGAAGCTTGGTGCAGTATAAGTGTTTGGTGTAATTATTACTTGTAAAGTGGCAGTAGCAAGTATAGAAGCACCAGCAAATTCTGTTGAGGGATGTTGGACTCCCTATACAAAATACAGGTGAAAAAATGTTGCTAATTAATGCCTAGGAAGTATTTACTTATAATTATATCTGTCTCCAAAGACTGCATTTTCATTTTGCTTTGCAGTGCTGGCTCCAGCTCTAGGAAGGAAGGGAAAATGTGCTCTTTATGGCTAAAAGTGCTTTTCTAAAGTGGATATTTAGTGGTGCTCTTGACAGGAACTTATTCATCCAGAGAAAGTCAATAGGACAACCGCAACAGACCCAGCAGGATCCTTACACTCTATACTAATGGCAATGAGGCTTAGTTTGGAAAAGCAAAAGCACAGAGAAACCTCTATAATATTGCAAGTTACTTGCTCTTTAGTTCTGAATTTTGCCTTCTGTCTCTTCTCCATCCCACCATACATAAGTGAATGTGATAAAAAGCAAAAGCAAGGGGGGAAAGGGAGTAATGAGTGTAGAAAAAGCTGAAATGTGTCAGAATTACCATTACAAGTGCAAGGGATAGTTAAGGGGGCCCTTTCATTAGGGAGTTGTGTATGTCAAATGTATTTCCTTTTCCCTAAAAATATCTACAAAATAAAGCTTGAGGTTTTATTCAAATGCTTTTTAATCAACTCCTGTCAAAGAAAGCACTCTAATTTTGTTGACTTTCTTTCCTTACTGTGCTTTCTGTGTGTCTTTTTCAGTCAACAACTGGGCTTACTTTTTTGCCTTCTGGGTTTGGACTTACAGGGGGGATGCAGTGAAAGCTGAATTCCCCACCCTTTATTCCATGCGCTTGTGGTGATGGAGCTGCGTTCTGCATGCACTGCTCACAGCCTTAAGAACTTAACCCTAGATGCCAGCTGCTCTTGTGGCCTGCTTGTCAGCTGCATGACTTGAACATCAGGGGACTGGAAGGAAGCAAAGGGTCAGAAATCAATTCTGCAGATCTTTATTTCTCTGAAAGAGGTAAACAACTCTTCCTGCGGTGGGCTTGGCATGGAGGGGAGTGATCTGCAGAGGACGGTGAAGAGGTCTGGAACTTTGATGCTTACGAAAAAAAGTACCTAAGCACTTGCATATCCAGCCCATCTCTGCTCTTCCATACACTTCTTATTCAACTCCTACCAGAAGAGCCTTGAGCTGAGTTTTTGTCTCCTTCTCCCTCCTGTAGCCCATTTGGATTGTCTTGTCTCTTGCTGCATAGGGACTGATTCAACATCATGGGCCCGCGCAAGGATGGTCATACTTCAAATACCACAAATTCTGGTTGCAGTGACTTCTGTGTTTCCAGTGAATTTTCACTCCAGGGGAGGGAAGGGTAAATGGCTCAGCAGAGCTCAGAATGTGGTGCCAGGGCTGCCCCTTGGAGCAAAAATGGGGAGAGGGGAGATGGAGGGAAGGAGGCAGCAGAGCCAACTGCCAGGATAATGGGGAAGAGGTTTCCTTAGCAACAACAGAACTTTAGATGGTTTCAGACAAGAGTACAACTGGGTGCAAAGTATCTGATTAAAATTTAATGCAAGGGATAGAAGCAGTGCAAGTCATAGCGGGTCCAATGTGTGTGCAGAAGAGCGGGTGCTGGAGATGTGAAATGATTTGAATGACTTCTGTATTGCCTGGGTCCTCTTCTGTGCACATAGAGAAGAAAAGAGGTTTGGGAAGTGGCAGGTGGGTGAAGGCAGCGTGCCCAGACTCTGAAGGCACAAAAAAATCAAGATGAAATGCATGCCCTGGTTTCACAGTTTAGGAAAAATAGAAGTGCCTCAAAGAGAAAAATTCCTTGAAGAATGTCCTGCTACAGAAAATTACAAAAAGGGCTTTTAGCTAGGAGAGAGGTATTTTCTGCTGTTGAGATGGACCAACTTGTGGCAATAGTATTTGCTAACTATCTTACTGTGCTTCTATTTATGAACTGAATTTTTTTTTCCAAAGATGATAAATAAACATCCCAACCACGTACTCAAGCCAAAAATAATTGCTTCTGTTTACAGTAATACTAGGTCCAGTGGCAAAAGAACTGCTATTAATATTTAGACCTCTGCTTTCCCTCTAGGGCTGCTGTTTGAAAATTTACCAGGTAGATGTTGTCTATTTATAAGTCTTTTAATTAACCTAAGATGTTGGCTAGGTTGTTTTTAGTATTTTATATATTTGATATTTGAGAACTCCTGGTTTTGAGTTGGAGTAAGATGCACATTTCTGAATGTGAATACTGAAGATATTGCTCAGATACTTATAAGTCCATTTTACATATTGAAAGTAAATGTCAGTTTGACAGTCATGTACTTTGCTCTATGCTTAAATTTCCTCATCTGTAAAATGACTGTGCTATATCTTTATCTCACAGGGGTGTTGCAAGATTTATTTCTATATCAAATATAAAAAGTTTTGAGTTGCTTCTTTAGCTGTGTAAGTATAAAACACTATCCAAAACTCTGGATATTTATCTTAAGTCTTGAGCCTTTAATAACCGACTCAAAAACTTACGGCAACGCCCTTTCATGAGGTATTCCCGTCAGATTTGCATTTTGTGAGCATGCTGTTGTGCACAGAAAATGTCTGAAGTGAAATGCAACTCAAAGCCAAAAGTTTCTTGGTTCGTTTTTGTCTTTAGATCTCTTGGAAGTTTCGGCTCAGAGCAGATATGATGAGTAGATAGCTCAGCTGACCTATAAAACATGGACTATAAAGTGAAGATCCACTGAGTTCTCATTGGACCAAACTCCTCAGGAACTGTAGGATCATAGGAAAACTCATTTGGTCTTTTTAAGCACCTAATGTTTAGCATGAAAGGAAGGGGGTTTTGTGATGTTGTCTCATTGTCCTAATGTGAAAGCGTATGTCCTTAGATAAATATAAATCATTGGGGAGTTCCTGTGAGTTACTGAAAGTCATTAGGGTGTAAGGGTGATCACCATCCTAACGAGTACACATTAGCATTTCCAAACAAAGGAAGCAAGAGGAAGGTTGCATAGCCTGAGACGCTTGGACTGGGCCATCCGTGCTGTCCCATTTCAGTCGCTTCCTTGGAGGTGTTACCATGCTTTAGTTTGTGGTAGTGAAGTACAGAAACAATCTCAGCTAATGAGGGTCTAGTCTAGTGGATCAGAACCAACATTGCATTTTACTGGTCGATGTTGAGGTAAGCTCCTGAATTCAGATGTACCAATGAGAAATACATCAGGCAGAAATGTGTAATAGCAATATAATAGCCAGGTGCTGAGCTAGTAAGTGAATATAGCCCATATCTGAATGTTTTCAAGGTATATTTCTCATATCAGGCTGTTTTTGTTTAAATAAATGTTCATTGGAGTTACTACTTCTTCCTTTTACTAGTACCAAGAGCTTTGAAAACAGCTGCTGCTTGAATTTGTCATTGTTTAAAAAAATAGCTGTTGGCTTGCTCAAAAAAGAGTTAACTAAAGGTATTGCAATTTCCTAAATTAATATGATAATCACAAGCTAGCAGAGTTCAAAATAACTAGCATGTCAGCAGAAGACTAACGAGACTGTACCTCATAATCTTGTTAATACTAATAGTATAATAGTATAGGGATAACTAACAATTGTAAATATTCCCTACATTTGAGGAAACACCCTGTTCCTTACGATCCTCAAAGCACCCAGAACGGATTGGTCCTCTCTGTGGCACTGTCAACCTCTGTACCATAATATGAATCTGATATTCTTCACTTGGCTTTGTTGTATTCCTTCTGGACTGGCTGGATTAGCTGGTTTTAGGTAGTTTTTGGTTTGCTGTAGAGTGATCCTAACCCTGAGTGTCAGGCAGAGCTGAGGCTATGTGGTGTCTTTCCTTGTCCTGTCTACCTGCTGCATATTTAGTTATTGCCACTGGGCTGCCCTTTGCAAGCAGAGGGCTATGAAACCTGGCCAGGGCATGGACTAGAGTATGGGAGAAGCTTGTGGCACTGGATAGTGAATGTTACTTTGTCCTAGCTCCATGCCAACGTAAGGTTGTCCTTTCCACTTGCTCAGAAGTTGTGACTCATTGCTCCTCCACATCCTTCACTGTAACTCCTCTCCCGCTCCCAGCCACCACTGAGGTCTGAATGAAGATGAGATGACTTTCATAAAGCTTTTAGTGTTACTGCTCATTGCATTGTAGTACCATGCATGATAGATTGGTACAGCAGGATTAAGATATAATTTATTATAATCTTCATCAATTTAAAGTCTCCATTTGATTTAATGAATTGAGAGTTTATTGGAAAAGCTTTTATCCACGGTCATTGACTCGAGTTCCCTTGGCCTGGCTTCTGGAGGAGATGCACTCTAACTGGTTTGAGATCAGAAGTTGTACAGGTCAGTTCTTGTTTGCATTTCTAAGTAGGGAAAGTAGCAGGCAGGGCTCTAGTCTGACCAGTCCACTATTTCCTTCTGGGTATTTTTCTTAAGTGGTATAGTATAGGAGAAAACATGGTCTGTTGGGAAGGCATCAGTTTTAGAAGAGCTGGAAGTTGCATAGTTCTTATCTCTGAGTTCCTAGGTAAATGTTTAGATAATATTGGGCAAATTATTATTATTTTTAATCTGTTTACCATCTATACAATGATAAAGAAAAATAAAAGAGCATTTTGAAATATTTTTTTTGTCAAAAGTAGGTGAATTTTTGAGGGCATGTCAGTAGATCGACCTCGAACGGGAGTCACACATATCAGAAGATGCTTTGTCTATAGATTTTATAGCTGATTTTAAATGACAGTCTACTATATTGAAAGTCTGTTTTAAATAAGGCTAACTCTAAAATTCAATATAAATTAAGCTTTTAAGTTAAAATTTAGGAGCTTTAACTTTTAAAGTGGCATAAGGTATCTGAGATAAAATTAATATTACATGCAAAATTAATGTTTTATATATAATTATTCATTCTACGTAATGAAATGTTTTTATCTTGGGTAGCTACCCAAACAAAATAGAGAGAAAATGAAGAGTAAAAGCTGAAAACTTTTCAGATATACCATAAAAGTTGATTCAAGGTGTGTGTGTGAGTGTGTATGCGTACAAAAAAAGCGAGAAAAAAGTAAAAGATCCTGAGCATGAGTGTTGTTTGCATGCTACAATATTTAAGTCCCATTTTGGGTATAGATCTCAAGATAGTGGATAAAAAACAATGGATGTTGTTTAAAATACATCTAAGTCTTTCCAATAGATTTTTATTAAACTTGGTTCTTAGGTGAGATCTTAGATACACTATATAGTTAAAATGTAAACTCTAACTCCGAATTTAACACCTTAAAAATGGTAGAGGTATTTCTTCTACAAAGTCGCACAGTTCTAGTCAAATGTTATCACTGTGGATTTTTTTTATGGTTTTACTTTATTACTCGATTGAGTTATGTGGGCTAACAGCACTCTCCTTTCCAAACGCATGCCATGGAAATCCATTTTCCTGCCTATGCAGTGCAAGGGGAATAGATGAGAGAAGTGTATTTTCCCTTCATCAAAGCAGGAATAAACTTACATCCTCTACTTTGCACACAGGTTTGTGTTGCATATTTTATGCATCTCTCTACCAAAAATCAGTAGAGAACAGCAGAACTGCAGAACATACAGCAGAGATCCAAACCGCCCTTGAATGCAGATGAGGGAAGATTTATCCTTGTCTATGGAACTGTTGGAGACCCCAAATTTAACAATGATTTCAGGATGGGTGATGCTGATTCCTCCCTCTCTCCAAGTACGAACGGTATTTGGCGTTAGCATTCTTTGTCACTTCTGATTATTACTGTTTAACACACAAAGCAAATTTGGCTAGTTTTTTTTTTTTTTAACATGTAGGAGAGACGGTCCTGTTTAAATTTGAACACGGTCTCTCTTTAATAGGTTGAGTGAAAATGTTTAATGCAAATTGTTTCATGTCACGGAAAGACTCAATTTAAAGCTAACACATACCATCCCTGAGTGTGTAGCAGAGAGAGGTCCTCTCTGATGTTTGGGGACCAGGTTTCTGTTTAGTTGTCTCGCACAGGAATTGCCCTATATGACCCCACAGTGTTATAAAAGTGAATTGGAGAAAGAGGGGTTCAAGGAATGTGCGTTTTGGCAGAAGAGGAGGGGGACGAGGGCGAAAAGGAAGAGCTGGGAGGCAATGAGGCCTGCCAAAACAGCATAAGACAAAGCTTTTCAGTAGAGAAGAAGAAATGTCTTGTTAGCAGAGGGTATGCAGAGCACCTGGCAGTGCAAATAGCAATTGTGGCTGGCAGCTGAAGGAACAATCCCTGAGCCAGAAAGCAGGAGATGCCCAGGGGGCAGGAGGAGGGTGACCCGGCAGGAAGGCAGGGAGAGCCAAGGGGTATCTTGGATGGTTTGACTCCTGCACCGTCAATATGATTAGGAGAGACTGGTTATGCTGAAGCTCCTTTTTAAGTTTTTATCTTTGCTATTATTAATGCAGTGTAATGCAATCTTTCCTCTCCCATAAAATTTTTTATCTGTACGTGTGCCTGTGCTTTAGATACATGCATATATATTGCCTCCTAACTAATTTCCCAAGGAAAAAAATATTTTCTTGAGTTACTGGGAAGACATGTATTTTTTTTAAGGGGTAAGTAGCAAAAGAAGTTTGAAATAAATGCATCTTCAACCTTCTCCTTTCTGAAAAAAAAGAGGATGTTCTCCCTGTACAGCTCCAAGTCTTGTGTGATACCGTAAAGTTACTGTGAAGTGAGGGAATTCAACTTTCAAGGTGCCACTTACCACCATCAATAGTCTTAAACATAGTGCGGTTTATTTATCATTCCAATATTAATCCTTATATGAAGGCAACACCACACTGTACATCAAAATCCTAAGGGATGGAAATCAAAGAAATTTTTCATGGAACTAGGAAGCATTTGATATGACAAATACTTCATAAAATTAGAAAAGCCTTATCATTTAAAAGATGAATCACACTGAGTTGTAACTGCCCTGCTGTGCTTTGCATTCTGTCTGCTGATATCTAGTATTTCAAGTGCATATATCATCAACCTCCTTATCTGTACTTTACAATAATTTTTTTTCTTTTTTGGTGTTGTTACAAAATTTTTGCTGATCACTCATTTTTAAATTTAGTTCTGGAAGTGTTCTGTGGTTAATTTAAAGTACGCTTAATGTAACATTTAAGCTCAAATTGCTGTTCTGGGATTTCTGGGGAAGGGGGAAGGAAAGCTTTATTTTATATACTGTCGTTTCCTCCAAAAACACCAGGGAAAACAGATCTCTGATACAATCCACACACATGACAAGAAAAGATACTGTTTTTTCTCGGTAATTTATCACCTTCTGTATGATGGAAAGCCTAGTTTTCCAAAAGAAATATCAAGGAGGAAAAAAAGAATCTTGAAACAAACTCATATTCAACACAGGTGAGAAACAGGGTGAGCAAGAGACAAGCTTATTTCCTGTGTTGCTGATGGACTTCGGTCTGCTAGTTACAAATTCTAATGGGGATGAAAAGGTATGACCCTGCTGTGTAATTATTGTTTAGTTTGTGGTGGGTTTGGGGGGAAGATGCTGTTCCATGAAAATTTCTGTTTAGACATTTCATAACACATCTCAAATGCACACCATTTTCTAGCATGTTTTCAACCAAGCAAAATGCGATATGTCATCATGACTGTAAGAGAACCATATTTTTAAACAGATGTCATTTTTCTTATGATTACTGTATTCCACTATGAATCACCTCCGTTGGAGGGGGAAAAAATTCATCTCTAAATGTACAAAGCCTTATACCTGAAATACATTATGTTCTAGAAACAGAAATGATAGGACAGAGTAGTCCTCCTGTGCCAGCCTCAGATGTCAGTAGATATCACTAGGTATTATAGATATGAATTTTTATATCAAAACCAGCATGTTGCAATACCAATAAAACCTTTCAGTATAAACAAACATAATTGACAGTGTTGGGTATCAAATGATCTATAAAGTACTCTATTTCATGTAAGACGGCTATGGAGATTTAATAGGCAACAGAAAGTTGTTATAAAATGCCATAATGTTGCACATAAGAGAACTGCTAATTAGAATTGTCAATCAGAGATTGATCACTACCTCATAAACTGCGTAAGATGTTGCTGCATCCAAGCAATTGTGTTATCTTAAGGGTACAAGAAACTGCAGCGTTCAGCTCCTAGCTGTCAGCAGGATTTCACGGAGCGGAGGTCTGTTCTCTCACCGCAGTCTGTTCAGCAGCCCTTCTGAGAACACCTAGGGCATCCTGAGCTTCACAGGCTGCTGAGAGAAAGGAATGCTAAGCTGTAAAACATATACATGTACACATGTCTCAGACTTTATTAATTGTTAGAAAAATAAATTGCAGTGTCATGTTCACTCCTCCATTTTCTTTTTGTATATAAATACACAAAAGGATGACCTTAACGGAGAGGTTCTTTCTACTCTGTGTGGATGTTTCTTCCCTAAAGTTTATATGTTGCTTCCTTTCAGAGCTGCTTTGGCCCTCATGCATTTTTTTTCTCTTTTGCAGCATGTTGTGAAGAAATTCTGCAGCTGCATACCAACAGGTGAACACTGTATTGTATTGTATTGTTCTGGGATCATGAAGGATAAAAGTAATCTATCGGATATATATGTATTAATATACATATATAGGGGACCTAATATATACTTACAAATACCTGAAGGGTGGGTGTCAGGAGGATGGGGCCAAGCTCTTTTCAGTAGTGCCCAGCAACAGGACAGGGGCAACGGGCACAAACTGAAGCAGAGGAAGTTCCAGCTGAAGATGAGGAAGAACTTCTTCCCTCTGAGGGTGACGGAGCACTGGCACAGGCTGCCCAGGGAGGCTGTGGAGTCTCCTGCTCTGGAGATATTCCAGCCCCGCCTGGACAAGGTCCTGTGCAGCCTGCTGTAGGTGACCCTGCTTTGGCACGGGGTTGGACTGGGTGACCCACAGAGGTTCCTTCCAACACCGACCATTCTGTGATTCCGTGATTAAAAGTCCTGATAAAGATCTACAGCATTTAGAATGTTGGTGCCTATTACTTCCAAAATGAACTGGAGACCAATTTTATCATAGATTAAAAGGGACCTGATGCCATGTCCTTTCCTTTTGGATTTCTACCTGGTGCTCTCTTTATAAATTGTGTCCTGAAAATTGGACAAAGTCTTCCCAACTGCCACAGATATCCAAGAAGTGACTGGTTGCAATTTGCTGCAAGAGGTTCGGGTTGGCAATGCTGTGTGTCTACTGAAGGGAACACAGTTTGGAGATAATTGTATACAAAATATTTGACATTCTGCTATCAATCAAAATATCTGCAGTGTGTCTGGAAGGAAGAAATTCTAGGAAAGCAATATTTATTCTCTCTAGAGAAGCCTGGTCTCATAGGTTGTGGGCTGCGCTGCTGGAGGGGACAGAGCAGAGATCAGGGCTGCAGTTAGTTTGGAGTGAATTGAAACAGTATGATGACTCTGCCTTAAACCTGTGGAGGATCAGGGAGCTTGGGGTATCAGGGACAATGCAGGGTCAGCCTAGTGTCTATAAACTGTAAAGGTAGAATATTGGGTGTAAGTGGGCTGTTTTGGGATCCAAGCATCAGAGTAACTTAGGTGGGAAGGGGCCCCAGGAGGTCTCTGGTCAGACCTCCTGCCCCAGCAGCAGCAGCTCTGGGGTCTGACCCTCTTGCTCAGGGCTTCATCCACTCGGATCCTGCAAACCTACAGGGCAGGAAATGGTGTGACATATCTGGGCAAGCTGCTCCCCTGCTGGACTGCCCTCATGGGGGAGAATGTTTTTTCCTCTTATCTACTCTGGATCACTCTAGTTTTGGAAGATCTGTGTGATAAATGAAAATACGATGATGATAGTTATTCATGACCAGAAATAAAATTGCCTGAAGTTACTGCCTTGAAGAAAGACAACAAAGCTCATCCTGATCACAGATTTATTTGATGGCAGTTGTGACTAGCCGTGGGAAACAACGCCTTGCACTTAAGGCTCATATGCAGTGTTTTGCAAAGCAATTCTCAAACTGTAAGTGTTAGGATGGTTAATTTAATACGGAATTAATGAAGAGACTCTATGACTCATCCTCCCTAATGTTAATCATTCAAAACATCTTTACTTGTTAACTGACTGCTGTCAATTATCGTCTCTAGGAGATGCTGAATCGGTAATTTCTAGGATACTGATTCTTGTCAGTATTTTATAAAACAGTCAGCATCTCATTCAGAAAGCTTGAATTTGGAAAGCACAAAAAACCTTGTTGGAACAGATGGTTTCTGTGATTGACGCCCTAATGCACAGTTTCAACTCTGTCTAGTCACTTTAACAGGAAAGTGTTTTAAGGATTCACCAGTTGGCTTGTCAAATTAGCATCAGAGACCAGTTTGGGTGTAAAATCACAAGCATAAATCATTTGGTGACCTGAGGGTGGATGAAGTATTTGCTAAAATGAAACTTTTAACTTGGAGAAAAGCCTTTTCTGTGCTCTGATAACATCATCAAGTTGAGAGGCTGACTAGCTGGAGCTGACCTCTTTTGTGCAGGGTGTGTGTCCTACACTGAAGTCATGGAGGAGCCTACTGCTCTACCAGGAAATCATGGCAGGGCTAAGGAAGGATATTTGTCAGGGTCTGAAGGCCTCATGATCCAACTGCCACTGACATTTTGACTCCAGACCATGCTTAATGCAGGGCTGTTCAGAAAACGACGTTTAACTGAACTGACGTGAGTGGTGGCATAACATCTTATAATTCCGTATGCATAGCTTGTTAATTCTAACAAACACCAGATCCTTTGTGTTGCCTCCTTTACTTTGTTCTCAGGAAATTTGGCTGTTGTATAATAAATGCTTGCCCTGGGTGATGTTCTCTTTAGGTCCTTTTGTGTAGAAAGTCCTTAGCAGATGTGGAGGGGGGAAGATGTGGCAAACCAACTACTTCAATTCACTGAAAAAAATGTATTTAGTTATTTACTCAATACAATTCTGCATTATGAGTAGTGCCAGAAGTCTTCTCTGAACAGCATAAGACCTGTAAGAAATCCTGCCTCTTAGAAGATGTGGCTTTCCAATTCCTGCCTATTTTTGTAGAGAGTATTTTTATGCCGATAATACATGCCTGGTATGAGAAAGAGCTGTAGAAACTGGAGAGAAAAATAAAGGCAAGGGAGGAGAACAAGAAGGAAAGAGTAAGGATAAAGTGAAAAAGAGAAACAGTAAATAAATAACAAGGGAAAGGGAAAAGAAAAGCAGAAGTGTTTCAAGTGATTGAAGGTAGAGAGGGATGAGTAGGAGGTGGCAGGTTCAAAACTAACAAGCTATAAAGTGTTGGGGGTAAGCTCTGAGACTCCTGCCGCAGGATGCTGGGAAAATTTGTACCCTGTCTCCACTCTTCGTTCGTAGTCAGTATTACTTCCATGTGCTGTACGTGTTTATCTTGGATGTCTTCAGCAGAGAGAAAAGCTAGAGGGTCATAATAAAGAGATTTTATGTTCGGGTAGAAGCTAAACACATTCAAGAAAAATCCCCTGTGGGTAACTTACTATTTGGAAAGCACATCTGGTGGGTGCTGAGCCGCTGGCGGTGGGATGAGCAGGGGCAGGCTTTGGCCTTTGCTTGCTGTTGGAGATGGGACATGGGGTTTGACACTGCTGCACTGGCACTTAGGGCTGCCCCTGTGTCAGGAAAAGAAATCAATGCTGGCAGAAAAGCTTGACCAGTGTATGCTGCAAAGGAAACTTTATAGACCCTAAAAAGAAGGGTGCAAATAGAGCCTGAAGATTTCCAAAGGGTTAACATCCATTTCCCTTTGCCATTCTCATAGCACATCTTTCATGGCTTTCAGCTCCTTCCCTTCCTTCCAGCGAGCTGGCTTCCACTTGTCGCCTACATTATGACATTGCTGAAACCCATCATTCTCCTTAAGTACACTTTTGTTCTTATGGCTCCCTAGGCATGTATTATCTCTCACCACTCAGTATTGAGACTTACGCTGTGCTCAAGTGTAGTTCGTGTTAATCTCCTTCACTCTGAGGAATTCCTAATATATAGCTAGAGCATATGCAAGGTTTTCTTTGGAAAGATGAACGTGAGGTACATCTCTCTGAACTACACGCGTTGTTCAAATGTATTTTGAACAGCACAGTTTGGCTGTGTGAAACAGTTGTTTGAAGCGAGAAGACCTTGCTAGGGACTTTCTTGCAATGTTGCTGTTTCCTTGACGCTGGGATGCCATAGGGCTGTGCTGCTGCCGGAGGGCGAGCTCTCCTCTGGCTGCAGTTTGGGAAGGGGATTTACCAGCAGCACCTCTGTACAGGTCCTGTGCTGCTCTTGATGGCACATCCTCAGCAGGGTGAGCAGGATACAGGACCTTGCATCATTCCGTTACAAACCTCGGTCAGTTGGCCCAGTGCTGAGCTGTCAGGTGGTACGGGAGCATGGATGGTACAGCTCCGGTTTAGAGTGAAAAGGACCCTGTCTGTGAGTTTCTGAGTCATGATTTTCTTCTCCCCTGTTAGTAGACCAATTCCCTTTATGTACCCTTTACTAAGGACAGCACTGTGATTCAAGTCTTTTTTTTTTTTTCCTTTATAATGTTTCAAAATTTTACAACTTGTTGCCTTGCAAGGTATGGACAAGCTTTGTTTTAACCTGATTATTTTTTTCTTTGAAGTATGGAAAATTAACGAACAGATCATGTTTAAAATTTAAAAGGACTGTTATGGTGCACAAATTCTTTGCAAAATGTCATCTCTGCTTAGGCTGAGAATAATTATTTGAGTTTTGCATCTGTGTAAGAAATAACACTACTCCAAACACAATGAAATGTATTCCAAAGTTCCATATCTAACATGCAATCAAAATTGAGAGATTATATGTGCCTATAAAACAGAAATACTTTTCTCTGCTTCTCAAAGATAATTATATATAATTTAACATATATAGAATATAATTATAAGCTGGGTGTTTAATTTCAAATCTGAAGTGATAAAACCCCACACAGTTTTAAAGTGAATAATTTGTGTAAGTTTGAAGTTTGCAATCCTTTCTAACTACTTCTTTGAAACAATATTGCATCACAGATACTTTATCATCTGTTACAGAACGGAATTAAGTCAGTTTTATTGAGAGTATAGGGGACTGTTTACCTCGGACAAAATTACAAGGTAATAAATACGAGAAATGTCAAAGTTTAACTACCCAAACCGTTGTTAATTACCCATTTCTAGATGATTATTAGGAGAAAAAAAAGAAATTTTGAAAAACTACTGCTTCCCTGCATGAAATGCTTGTAAGAAACTTCAAGTGAGAACAGTATAAGAGTGCCTCCAAGTGGCACCTATCTGAATTCCACTTGAAAGAAGAAGTTGAAACAGGCCTAAGGAATTAGTTTTAAAAATCAAGCTAAAGAAACCCTACCACTTTTTTCCTTCTTTTGGCCCACTTCATTCCTTACAGCATTACAGACATTTATGTGTACTAGCTAATGGCACTTGCCACGTGTTATTAAGAAACCACAAGAGAAGGGTAATCTAAATCGGTGTTTTTGGAGTTATGTCTTTGCTTCCTACATTTGCAATGGTCATTCGTAGTTTAATTTTGATGGTTAAATTAGGCTTATTGACAAAGCATGTCACGGCATCAGTCTTTCCTGAGAGCTGCCTATTTGCAGAAATTGTGTTTTTCTTTGCTTTTGTGGTTCTTTCCCACTCGGGGGTTTCATTCTTCCAGCTGGCATCTGAGCAAAGGCAAAGTGCCAACCTCTGATCCACACCACGCATTGCTTCATGAGTCTCTGCCACGTGTTCAGGCTCACCGTGGCCATTGATGTCCATGCAAGGAGTAAGGTTAGACTATACAACAGGGAGGCTTTTTTGCCCTATGGCTGAAGGTAAATGGAGTGACTAACTGAAAGGGAAGATCTGTGGATTCAGTAAGCTCTGATGTGGTAGTGCTGAAAAGACTGGAAGAGCCTGTATGCTCGCTAACACAGGACGGTGAATGGCGCAGGCACGGTCGTGTGCTGGAAAACCGTGGGAAAAGAGAGAAGTGCGTCGTCCTGTGCTCTCTGAGGTCTGGGTTTTGGATAGACCAAAGAAGCGTTTTAATATCACACTCCTCTTGCTTCTGAAACTCATTGGAGCTAGAAGAAAATCTGTTCAAAAGGTACAAGAGAAAAGTACTTTTTTTTTATTTCCCCTCACTGTGGAAGTGAAGTTCTGGAACTGACTGCCTCAGGAGGTAGTGGAGACAGACAGCATCAGCCCGTTCCAAAAAGAATTAGACAAATCTGTGGATAATAAGTCCATTAAAATATACTGAAGGAAGGGATCAGGCAGAGATGTCTACGCTAATATCCCTGATCCAAGAAATGTGGATGTTGGAGAAGACTGCAGATCATGGCAAGTCATGCAGGTACTCCCAGCTGGACTAGATGGACTGAGGGTCTCACCCAGCAGAGAATTTCTTATCCCCTCAACAAAGGATTATACTCCATGTTGAAGAGAATTGATTAAAGTGTTTTAAGTTATTTTTCTCTCTACTAGAAAAATCTGTAACTGTAATCCTGAAATTTTCATCACCAAATACGAAAATCGCTCATATAAAGAAGGCTTTATGTAGAATTTAAGAATGTCATACAACCATACTTGGGAACAAATCTACAAGTTCCATGGGCGTCATGTGGCCTTTTCGTATAGGTGTCTGGAGTTATTTTATCCTTTTTAAGTTGGAAATAACTTGATATTGGGGAGAAAATCACTGTCCAAGAAACCTTCTCATTTAAATAATCGTTCATGATTGACAGGTTATAACACCCACAACGAATATGTAGCTAGTAGATGGCAGACCTTACAGAGAGATTAAACGAAATCAGGAAACTGGTTCTTACTTTAGAGTGAAATAGCATAGCAGAGAATCAGCCTTCCTTTGAAAAAGCAATCTATTTGTTAAGAGAGATAATCAGCTGCTATAGATTAGTAGAAAAAAAGAAAACATAAATAAATATCGCACTTATATTGGTTTATGTTTTTGTAGAGGTCTTTATAAAGACAGTAGCATGTAACAGCACTGTTTTTCAAAAGCCTGACTCCACATTAAAGATTTAGGACTTAAGTTTATACATGGAATTAATAACACCAACAATACAGGTTGGGAAAACACAAGTGCAAATATCCAGTCTTTGTAACCTGCATCGTGATTTAACTTGGCTCCAAATGAATGATTGTACTTTTGCTGACGGTTTTCTGTGTCTATCTTAAGACTTGGTTTATAGCTTTTTAAAGACAAATCATGTTCAGCTTACTTCGAGTTTCATGTGTGAAATACCGTAGTTTCTTTTCAACAGTGATTTGTGGTTTAGTAATCCTCGGAACGGCTTTGTCAGAGGAAAGACCTTTGTCAGAGATCGGTCTGGAGGAAACAGAGAGATTTCAGAGACTAGCTAAAATAGTGGGGAAATCTGAGGGAAGCATATCTGAACTACCTAGCTGAGAAGAAAAGAAAATGGTAAATGAGGAAAAAGCACTGACAGAAATTTCTCAGATATGTAGTTTCTGCAGCTAGCATGTATTGCTCCAGACCTTGATCGATAGGAAACGCAAAACAAGTTGAAGATGGGTAGGCGGAAATGAACTGGCAGGAGCTGAAGGTTGTTGGAAAGAGTGTGTATTATTTACCACTGGCATGGAGAGTATTGCCGCAGATGGCAGGCATTTTAAAATTATTTTAATAGAAAAAGTGTTGGTAGATGCCTATTTTTGCCCGCTGACCCTCTCAGGTCTTTTAAACACTCCTTAAAAGTAGTTTCCCTGTCTTTAAATGTCACTATAGTTTTTTCTTCTTTTTCTAATGTGGGGCCTTATGGTTCTTCAGGATGACTAGTTATCTGACAACAGATAGGAACTAATTATGTCATTATCAATATGTAATGTGTTTTTTATGAAGATGTAAGTATGTATAGGTTGCAGAGTGACTTTCTTTATAAGAAAGTGCTCGGTTTAACAAAAAAGAAGTAGTTCCATAGCTGGTGAGCTAAACCACCTTTTCAAAATTAATTCATAACCACATGTCAGCAGACAAGTGCATACAGGAGAACTCAAATTGTGCGTAGGCATAAGCAGACATGCGGTGAAGTAGGAATGAAACAGCTATGTCTCAGGTTTGATGCAGTAGGTATTTTGCAAGGACAATACAATTTCTCTTGCTAATTGTGAAACAGTTTTTTTACTTTTTTCTTCTTCCATTTAAGTCCTCTTCAGGAAATGTCCATTGGTATCACCGTGTGCTCATGGCAGCGACTATCCAAAGAATACACTGGAGCCAGAATGGTGACAGCCGATGGCAGTGGCCATGGCAATGATTTGACATTTTAGTAAAAACCTTTAAGGACAATGAATCATAAGAGCTTTGGGCCAGATTCAGCACAGCTGATTTAAGATGATATGATTTATGCCCCCATCAGCTCTTGTCTCAGTATGTCTTGGAGGACAAAAGTCTTCTGCTGGAGTAATGTCTAATTAATATTACTGCAGAAAGAGAAAGAATCTGTTGCCTGGTGGTTAGAAAACAGAGGGGATGCAGACCACCCATGTTCAAGCATCTGGTTTGAAGCAATCAGGTGTTTGCCCTCCAACCAGCTATCGTGGAAGAGGGAAGCTCCTACTGCTTTGCTGCCCACCAATGCTGGACCTGTGCAGTTGCCACAGCCGCCTTATTCTGCTTTCTGCCAGCATCTCTGCATTGCATCAGTTTGATCCTCAGTTTTATTCTTTTTATCATTGTTCAAAGAACAAAAAGTGAAGAGATTTTCGTGATGGTTAGACTCCATCTCCAGGCACTGAGAAGATTACCTCTCTGGCTTTTAAATCTTTTTATTTCAAAAGATTATCTGCTAACTACCTATATCTCTATAATCTTACCAAAAAGCAATTGTTCAGAAATGCTTTAGAAGGCATTAATTCAGAATTAGGTAACTCTTTAGAGAACATCTCAAACTCACAAGTATATAATGAGCTTAATTTATTTGTAGAAAATTAATCTTAGTTCATAGTTTTGTGAAAGTACTGCTTGTAGCTCTTCTGTTAAAAAATTATTAAATAGCATTTCCAGCATGATTCAGTATTAGTCTGGAATGTCACCATAGCCAAAAAACCGAGTCAGGCTCTACCATGCATGACAGTTATAGAGGAGATAGACCCATACACTAATTCTGAAATGCCATTTAAAAGTACAATAACTCCACATGTAATTGGACTCAGAACTACATTTTGTTCCCCTGGCAAATAGAAACACAGATTTAGTTAAAAGTATGAAGATATAGTTAAAATTGTCCTTATAAACAAATACTGGTCCCTTAATATTTCACATTTCAAGACACTAGTTTCACAGCCCGGGTAAAGGCTAACCTCAAAGTTTAGGAAATAGCAACAGCCTTTTCTCCTGATTTTCTCTGGTTAGCTGTTCTCTCGGATGAAGGGAGAATCTCCATTTCTTCTCCCAGAGAAATCAGTCTGGTGACTTGGCTCTGTCTCTACCTGGATTATGCCTCTTCTTCCATGAAGGTGAGTGGGTGTTTCAGGTACGAGGTTTCTCCCCAGCAGCACCCTCAGTGAATCTCGACTTCATCTTTCCTTGTCTGTTCAGCCCTGCTGTGTGCTCTGTGTAATGGCCAGTGACTTGGAGGGTGCCCAGAAACCTGATGATTTCACTGCTGTTGCTCTCAAGAACCTCGCGGGAATGAAGCAGGCAGATATTTCCTCTGCAATGGCAGAAAGGGAGCTCTGGCAAGGTCAACTGTCATTAGTGCAGAGTTCTGGAGACAGCGCTGAGCACCAGACTGGTCAGTCACCTTCTCACTTTTTATAGGAATTACTGACACTTTAAGAAATGCTCAAACCATATTTCCAGTTTTTGTCTCAGGTTTCCAGGTCAAGACAAAGGATTCAGAAGGCATCTTCCCGCAGAGGGGAACTCTACTTTAGCAGTTCCGTTAGAAATCAGACAGAACCACACATCCCCTGCCTTCCCATATTATCTTTGGTTTACCCTGGAGTTTTTGACCATCTGCTCGTACTATTTGCATCTATATTTATTTGTGTGCATATATATTGGTGAATATGTCCCACACAGCCACCTTTCCTTAAGTGACACCCTGTGAAACGTGGCAGCAGAAGCTTCATTTGAGAAGATTCTCACCCACCAGTGCGGAGGAAGAACTGGTCCTACTCTGTTACTATAGCAATTTTCAGAGGTGTGAATGTGGCTTAATAGTGTCATCCTGGAGCACTATAAATCTAAAGTAATGCCTGCCAAACTATTACATTCTGAAAATTCCATACTAAGGGAGTTAATAAAATTGATATGTGTGCAAAAGGCATTTATATGTTGCACATTACCAATAGTGTCCTCGGTCCTATTCCAATAAAAATCAGTTTCAAAACTCTCGTTGACTTTATGGCATTCAAGATGAGGCCCAACATCTAGCTGTGATTAAGTATGCAGTCTTGACAATTCGATGAAGATAAAAAGCAATGATACTATGGAGAACAAAGCTTCTTGTCTATTTATCAACAAACACATTCAAAATTTTACGTCATTTAATTATACATCAATAATATTATAAAATGGAAAGGAAAAAAGAAGCAAGTGTCAAACTAAAATCTTTGATGTAAAAGCTTGCACAAGATGATGAAAAGCAAAGCGCAATATAGCTGACTAATAAAATCTGCTAGGTGTATAAAATATATGTACTTTTTCTATATAATAGGACTTTATAATTAATGCTAAATAACTTCTTTTTATAATTAACTGTGGTTAAATAATGATCTTTAGCAAAAATGTGAAATGTACAGTTTTTATATACTAGTGTTATGAGACCAAAAGTCTGGAAAGGGTTTAAAAAACACGTTCAGCCCATGTTAATTGTAAGGCAAACCCAAATTACTTTACTTGATTAGAAACCAGTAACATTATGGTCTACTGTTGTGGAGGAGGAACAATATCGAGGGCACAATGCATTAGACTGCCATGTCTCTGGGTTCTGCTTCTATTTCTTTATAAATAGATCTGTTTATTCAGAGAGCCCAACCAAGTAGAAAGTATGGCAATGCCTTCTGTTTTCTTTTTTCTTTTTTTTAAAATGCAATACAGTAAGTCATTTATTCTATTCACTTTATACCAGTGTAATTCTGTAGACTTTAGTGGTATTGCTTATGCATAGTTTCAGAGTAGAAGTGAATGCTGTTATGGTATTTTTTTCATATCTAATGGATGTTGCTTGTTGTTAGTTTCTTTACAGTAACAAGTTTATCTGTGCGGGGCAGGATTTCTGAAGTTAATACTCTAACTAAGATGTTCTGATGTTAGTTTCCCTTCTTTGTGAAGTTGCTGGTACTCACCAACCTGCTCCGCACCGCAGTTCTGTCAAGGTATACCAGGGCATGCTAAGGCACTGTAGGCACATGGGGAATAGCCAAAATTAATGATTATTTTCCAAACTGTAACTTTATGGGTAGAAAAAGTTATTTGTGGTATTTCAAAATGTACCCTGTCGTATGTTTCCACAAGGCAAATATTGGTATATCACAGCCAAATTTTGCGGGTACATGGCTAGTGATTTTATTTCAAGCATCCAAGCAAACATAATTTTATCCCTTTTTGTAAGCAGCCTGCTCCACTTTGCAACTTCTCTGTTAAACTACCAGACAACCAACACATTTATTATCTATCAAGGTCATTCTTTATTGCGACAATCAAAGATGTTATATATAAAATATTTGTAATACTGAAATACTCTGAACAGATACTTTTTAATGTTATGAACCTGATCCTGTCTCTTCAAATTGTATATCAGCGTGTCATGGTTACTTTGCAGTGTTTGCTTTGCAGGGCATAGAAATTGAGGACGTGATTTGTCTTGCAGTGGAAAAGGAATCCAGAAAAGAACAGTGCAAGGGAAGGGGCAGAAATGCAGCAACCACCAGTCCTTCACCTGAGAGGCCCAGGTTCACCAGAGCGATGGTGTCTGCAGCAGAGAGCAGCGAACTTCCTCTCAGAAAATCTTGAGACATTTTGCAGCAATTTCAGCAGGAGTTATCTGCCAGGTTGTATGGTTTAGTTTATGCCACAAAGTTCACCTGAGAAATAAAAAATAGCACAGATTTCCTTTCCCTTTGCTTTTCCTTCTCATGCTCTTTCTTCTCAGCAAAGCATGAACCTCAGCCTCCTTTTGTTCCGCATGGAAGGGTTGGAGCTGGTTTCCAGCAATTATTCAGAAGTAAAGCAGATCAGCATAGCAAAGTTAAAGCAATAAAAATAACAGTACAGCCAGGAAAAATATTGCATGATGGATTCCGATCTCCTGTGTTTCAGCATTAATCACTGTATTGATTTTAACAGGGATGACTTCTCAGCGTACTGACTGTAGTTGCTTTCTGTCCTTTTTATTTTACTGCAACCTATTAGTATCTGCCCTTCTACACCCAGTGCAGAACCATCCTCTGGAGAGACAGCTTCCAAAAATACTTAAATTTTTTTCTTGGTAAAATAATTACTTGAAGAGATTAGCCATAATAATTGCAGTTGAGTCATCTTATGCTCTTTGTGGATTGTTATGGAAAATTAAAAGATACTAATATATATACTAATTTTGCTAAGAGGCCTGTTGTACTGCATGCTCATGAACTACAGATGACTTCAGTTCAAACCATTTTGAAAAAAACCTTGCAGGAAAATATCAGGTTGTGGCATAGGTATTCCACAAAGGTGAGAAACCTGCATGAGAAAAGTGATGTACCAACTTGTCTGAAGGTAGAATTAATACTGGGAACGAATGAACTGAATAAACAATTCTTTGTGATTAGCATGCTCCACAGTAAGATTATTTGCATTATTCTATTGTATTGGACACTTAAATTTTATTTCTGTGCGGTGAGAAGGCAGAAATTTTTATTCCTGTGTTAACACCGTCGTCCTGCCACATGTAGATATGCAAATGAACATGTACAACATGAACATGCCACATGTGAACATGTACAGCATGAACATGGGTGTCGCGCAGCATATCACAACAGTTCTTCTCTTTGGTATCTTGTTAATCTGCCTCTCTACAACTACAGCTTTGCACAGGCTATTCCTGTGAAAGGAATACCTTTCTTCCTCTCAATAGCAAAGTTGCTTTTCTGTTCGTTCATGGTCCTTGTTAAGACTTCTTTTTTTTCTTTTTGTTGTTTGAAAGCTTCATCTAGGAAATATCAGTCTCAACTATTACTGACTTCAGTGGTGTTGCTCAGAAGTCAGACTGTTCAAAAACTTTATACTTGAGCAGTAGTTGAACCATCAGATACTGTTATCCAAAGGTTTACTTGCGTCTTTACTCCTGAATATTTCTTCATTCCCTGCATCTTCTTGCTCTGTGACAATACAGATATTTGGTGATGCAGGCCAGCAGACCCCTTGGGGATGGGTATCACAATTGGGTGCCAAAGGCTGGAGGATGAAGGATATAGCCTTTTGATGGCAGCACTGGATTAAACTGAGTGAAAAGCTATGGTGTTTCAGGCTTGAGAGGTTTCTATGAACGCATGACTTATGGATGTGCGTCAGACTAAGTTTACATAAAAAAGAAAAAAGCTTTTAAACTCCGGAAAGAAGTGGGAGCAGATAGAATGCACGCAGCCATGCTGTGGCTGACAGTGTAGTTCTGCTGCAGCTACCTCGTCTTTTGGTGTTTACATCACGATGTTTAACATAGAAGATGGCTATGAAAGTGATAGTTCTTCATACATAAACTACTAAAATTTCATGTTCTCTACTAGAAGAATGACTGCAACTGACTTCAGTGCAATGTATTTTGTCATTATTAAGGCTTGCCCGTCTTTGTTAGTTCTTGTACTGTCTAATCGCCGTTCTAAATATTCCTGCAAATGTTTCGTGGCTTCCCTGGACTGGTGCTTTCACCTCTGGAAAACTACTTTTCTTGAACTAATGTGCAATTCTCATTCAATCAGGGGTGGCTGGGCTTGACTTTGTAACCTCTTGAATGCAGTAAAATCACTAGAGTAATGCTTAATGACACACTGAGATGAAAATGTATTTTAAGATTTACAGGGCTGTTACTTTCTCAATTTCAAATTTATCAGATGATTAAAATAATTAAATATTCAGTCTCTGTTTAACTTCACAGAGATGTTGGGCCTACTTAACAGATTTTATTAAGCTCGTGGGTCAAAATTAATTTGTTATAACTACTTAATGCAAGAGATATTGTCCTGTGTTACATCTATTTAATGCTAGTCTACAAAGAAACCACATACCAGATTTCTATTTCAAAGCTTACAAGTCTTTAGAACTTTGTTTCAATCCATTTTACTGAGTAAATTTGACTGTGGCAAAATCAAATAACAAAGACAAATTAGTTGCATTTTCTGTTAATCATTGATTATAAATTAGACATGCTAGCTCAACTGAAATATCTCTGAGGATGTGAATATTACAGTTAATTGTTTAATTTAGCAAAGAGCTGGAAAGTTTGTTTCCATTTGTACTGGTTATAATCCTTTGAGATTCCCATATTTGGACTGTGTCTTTACTTAAGTGTCACTGTCTTTCAAATACTGACTGCTTTAGATGAACCACTGTTTAGAGAGCAACGGATACCTGGACAGCCAATGTCTTTGCTTCACTGTAATGTTGACTCTCATTTGTTGGTGTTTTCCATGATCACACTTCTTGCACAGAAAGATTACAGAGTTTATCAATACTTATAGAGCTATTTAATAGGACCTGATTCAAGTAATTAAGTACGAGCTTAAGTCAAATCAAGTCAAATATATTAAAACTAAGCTTTTGCTTAAGAAGTTTCCTAGGAAAGTGGAATGACAGACAAACCATCAGCAGACAGAAAAATGCTAAAGTTTAAAGACTGTTTAAAGACGTTCCAAGAATTTATTTATTTCAACCACCTGTATAGGAAAATTATCCTTTAATTTTGTGTAAGTATAATGCCTAGCACAATGGAAATCAGATTCTTGGCTGACAGTGCTGGGAGCTACTCTGTTATAAACAAACAATTTTAAACCCTATTGTGACATGATTTCCTATAGCTCTGTCTTCAAAGGCTTAGAGTCAGACTTACTCCAATCTGCTCATTACTACTGGAAGGCAACAGGGCTCTTAGAAACACTACTGGATGCATGCTGAGCATTCATCCTTAATATTTTAATGACAGGCATGACAGTAAACTATGAAAAAAAAATGGGAAGAGACTTTAATGCAGAGGTATGGTGATGACTGTTGACTCAAGAGCTCAGTCAGGGAAAGCAGAGATGTGCATCAAAATGAGGACTATCATCAGTGGCAAACTCTTGGAGCAGACATTTTCCTTAGAACTTTATATAAGAAAATTCCCTGAGGAATTTTATTAAGAGCAATTAGTTCTGTGAATCCCAGAGGAATAGTTTAAAAAAAAAAAAGTTGTAACATTGTAGAACTCAGAAAGGAGAACAGGCAGCAGTGAGAATCAAGAATATTATTTAAATGAACTTCACCACTTGGTAAACAGCAAAGTTTTCCCCTTTCCCTCTGCAATTTATGGCAATGTTTAGATGGATGTATGCTGTAGGTTGACATGTCATCTGAGCGTGCCGGCCTGCCAAGAGGCATCATTTCTAACTTCTGACAAGCTGCATCTCTATAAATGCCATATATTCTTTAAACAGCTGTATAATTAGGACAAAGAACATCTGGAGCATCGTTTATTCTAATGTATAGCTTGAAGCATATGCCATCCACTATACCTGGGGGAGGGGCTCTGGTGTTTCTGTAAAATGCAATAAACCAGTGGATTTCACAAAAGCGACCAGTTCTGTTCGTCTGATGGACATGTTTAGGATTTTTCCAATTAATTTTCTGTTTTGCAAAATACAGCTTCAGTTTTAAAAGTGCATCTGAGACAGCCCATAACAAAGAAAGACAGTGAAGACAACAAAATAATTTTTTGATAAGTTATGCGTGTTTTCGCAAGGCAAGGGGGAACGCGACCCCAGCGAGGGCGGACTGTGGCTGGGAGCAGGGAGCAGGCTGCTCCGCCAGCGCCGGGGAGCTGGGAGCTGCAGGTGACAGCAAGGCCAGCTGCAATCAATAGCTTTCTATAAAAAATGCTGATTTTGAGGTTTCTGTGCAGAAGGCATTTAAGTGCATTATTTAAATGCTTTCAGTAGATGCTTAAACTCGGAGTAAGTACATGTTTAACTCCATGCATAGATGCTTTATTGAGCTATATCTCCCTAAATAAAATTTCCCCCTAAATCTGGGGGAAAAAAATTAAACAATGTTTCTAATGGCAAAAAACACTGTCTTGATGAAATCAATATAAGCATTTATCTTGCCATTTCAAATTAGTATAATGATCAGAATGAATAAGCAAGTTTAGAAAGTGTAACCTATCAGTGCAATGATAAATTGGACAGGCTTCAGAATCCCTGGTCAGCCTTCCTGGTGATTTATGAATGCCAGAGGCTTAATAACAGAAAGAAGTTGGTTGACTCTTTCTATCTCACTGTTCGTGTTTGCTGTGCTTTGTGTTGTAAAATAACCTGTGCGAGTATTTGTATCCATATTATAAAACACTGAAGTAAATGTAGGGATAAATCTATATTGATGTAATTTACCTCTATTTATGGCTACTTTCCACATAAGCTTCTGTAACTCAAAACCCCATAAAGCCTTTCTACTAGAAAACGTATGTTTTCTATCACATTAATTTTTTCTTACATACTTCTTGAAATGTACATTTCACTTTGATATTCTCAGCACCTCTAACAACAAAAGAAGTATATCTATCAAAACAAGTATACCTGATATATGAAAAAAAAACATAAAGGGGAAATGACACTGAAGTTAACTGCTTTTCCTTCAGTATATATGCTACCAGCCTCAAACATAAAATTAGATAAGCTGGATTTTATCCAAGTTCTGAAAAATACAAAATATGTTAAGTGGAAGATATCTCTGCATTTCTGATGGTAAATATCCTCATTCCTGAACATTAGCCAAGATTTAGTCAAAGAACCCAAAGGTTTGATAGTGCTGTTTCCTTCCATACCTTTCTCTTAACTTCCAGAGGAATCTTTCAGCAGCGATTATATGCTCCATCCTAATATTTTTTTATATAAATTTTAATAAGATGTAAACCGACATGTAAATTATATTCAACCTACCATGCTGTATACTGCAATAGAGTGCAAAGTATTAGACGCAGCAATTAAACTAGATTATCTCTTTATAAACCTTGAGAAGGTGGGAAATCCTTTCTTTTCTCCTTTCATTTTTTTTAACTTTTTTTATTTTAAATGTAGCTTCAGAGAAGGATTAGTTGGGGTAAAATTTGACTAGTTAATGGTCCTCTGTCTAGATTGTAAAATGTCTGTAGAATAGTGCTGAACTCTATAATGAAAAATGACAGAACTACAGCAGTGAGACGTTTTCATGTTTGCAATGTAGATATTCCAAAATCAACATCAAAATGGGACTTAAATCTGGTGGCAGTAGATCTTCTCTCATACTTCTAAAATTCTGAGGATTTTACATAAAGTTTGTATTCCTTTTTAAATGTTCCTTGTAACCTGGTATGCTCTGCCACACTAGCCCTTATGTTGAACTGAGATTATTGCTATAGCCTCCTGAAAATTGGCCATGTATAATCATGCCACACCATAACAGGTCTGCACAAAACACAGCATTCGGATTTTTCTGCACAAAGTTTAAGCTTATCCCCTCCCTTCTTGGTAAACTACACACTAAAGCCTTCAGGAAATCAAACTGAATAATCAAACACTTAATAAAAAATGCATCATGGTACGTCAGCCTATGTTATCAACTTGGAAAAATAGCAGCATAAAAATGCTCAGACAATAATGGTTTTCATGAATATAAACATTAATGCTAACATTAAACTCACTGTAGTTCTGAGATGTTTAAACCCTTTTACCAGATTAAGTTTTCTTCAAATCTTTCTGACAAAGAATACTTCATAAAAAAATGCAAGTTGATAAATGACTATAAATTAACAGATTATGAATATGAAGTGAAATTAGGTCATGTCAAAGATCTCTGTACCATGCACATTTGTAAATATTTATCACAATCCTATCACTGCCACACTTAGATCCCACTGAACAAGGTGACCCCAAATCTTCCTGCCCCCACTTGCAATTGTTTGTTTTAAACCAAGTAAAGAGCAAGGCATGATCTTGCAAAATAATTTTTACCTTACTTTTCAATAGAAAAGTCTTTCTGTATTTCTTCCAGAAATGAACAGGAAGACAAAGTATTTAGAGTTTTAGATAAATATTTATGAAAAAAAAAAAATTCAGCTTTGGCAATGAAAAAACGTAATTTAAGGCATTGAAAAGTGATACTGTACCATAGTCGATGACAGAAATTTTACATACGTGAATAATACATTGTTATGTATGCATATATAAAGACCTGCTTTAACTATCCCTCGCTAATATCAGTTTATATTAAGGTTTTTACTTCAGTTCCCATTATTTCAGACTGCTTATGGAGGACTGCAACCTTATCCAGTATGTAGTATATGCCTATATGTATAATTTAGACATGCGTAAGATTTACAACATTGAAACATACAGAGCAGTCATGTGCGCAATGACCAATTTCTCTCTGTGTTTGCAAAGTAGATATTGTATTTTTATAATAATTGACTTTTACGTAATACTTTAATGAAGCACAAACTCTTTATTGTCCTTGACAGGAAATGGCTAAAAGTACTTCTAACAAAAGAAACCATGATGATGATGCTTTGGGACAGTGTGAGAAGTTGTGATGGATTTAACTCATTATATATCCTGTATATGTAGATCCAGCCCATCACGTGGTGGCCCATAGCCTTTGCTGATCTGTGGATAACAGTAACAAGATGTTTTAATTCACCTTTTCATTTCCAATATTTCATGGTGATGGCCAGTCTTAAAAAAAAAAAAAAAACAAAAAAAACAGAAGTTTATCTATGACCCATGTGCTGGAAGGTCACTTTCCTTAATGTAGGGTATAATTTACCTATGTTTAGTCAAGCTAAGTTCTCAAACGTGTCCATGGAAGTTTACTCCTTGTGTGGATCTAATTTGCAGTGAATATGCCAATGTATAATATTCAATCTTGCATTAGCTTTAATGCAGTATTTTATAGTAAAGTTTTTCTACAGGACATCGTTTAGTTAATGTGATAAAACATGAAGTTAATATTCTGCTCTTCAAATTTTATTTTACAGCTCTTTGGGTTTTTTTTTTTAAAAAGTCACATTACAGGTACAAAGTCATATGGAACTTGAAGCGCCTAGCTTGGCAAATACTTTTAAGATGCCTAAATGTCAATTGCGATCAAATGACTGGTGGTAAATTTTACTCTGAAATTACTTAGTTAACAAGGTAAAAGAACAGTACAAGTGTAAAACTTGTTTCCTAATACATTGTTTGTTGTACCTAGCAGCACTTTAAGATGCCTGTGAAGCATCCCGTTATAACAATAATACCAATGACAATCTGAAGTGAACGGGTACACCATAAAAGTACTAATAAAGTTCCCCTATATTCATTAATGTTCCTTGTAATAGACCAGTTAGAAGACAATTTGTTCTTTCTTTCATGCAAATAGTTCTATTAATGGAGCAAAGAGAATGATGAAAATTTAAAAGGTACACTAAAACACTCTGATGAATATATAGGATGAGTGATGTTTCTGTGGCTGGAATACTGAGGGAAAATAGAACACTGATGTGCTCAGTACTGCCATTGCTACGAATCAGTTCAGCCCTTGGTCTGGATCGATCTTTCAGCAAAAAGAAGGATACATGGCCAAAAAAATTGTTTCACTGTTACTGTACAGCTACACAAGCGATTTGAGGAACCAAATGCATATGTAGTGCAAGCGGGTCTTAACGCCATTCAGTTCAATAGATTTGTACCAACATGGAAGACCATAGGATTTGACACAATCTTTTGTTGACACAATCTTTTGTTGTTGACTGAGGATGTGTTCACCACGTATTTCAGATTCTCTAGGCATTAAACTTACGTGTTATAGCTATCCAAAGCTAGGAGCCCGAGTAGCCTACACAGGAAAGACAGGTATCTGCAGACAGCGATTCAAAATACCTCCATGAGATACTAGAAGTTAAACCACATGAAGAAGAGCCGATGGTTACAGGTTTCAGAAGTATGATATAGATGACAGGGAATATTGCAGGCTCTAAACCAGCAGATCACTGAAGCTTTTACTTATCTTTGAATACAATTTTGAAGTACTTATTCTGAGTCTTCCCATTGTGAATTTATTAGCTGTGAAAAGGAAGAATATTGGAGAAGTTATATCCATGTCTTATATGTTAACATATACCTCAATCTGGAAATGGATTTGTATATGTGATTTTAAGCTCATCAGATTTAATAGAAGTATTTGTATACTTAAAATTCAGGACTGGCTTTATTATCTAGCTAAATAAGGATTAAATAAATCAAAGTGTAGGTTCTTACTGACTGTAGGTAAGTTCAGATCAGGGCCTATACTCTTGTCATTGATCAAACTTCTTGAAAGGTTTTGAGAAAATCACTAAACATAGAAATTAAGTAAGAAAAACTTTTTGGTGCTCTTAGTGTTGTTAGTATTATATACTTTGTGAGTCATTAGCTCATCAGGATATGCTGTTATGGGAAGGAATCTTTCACAGTTAAAGCTCTTAAACTGTGATAGAATTGTGCAGCTTGATACCAAAACCCCGCAAAAAAAAGTTATGCAAATATCTAAACTACTTTGCTGTGGGATCTCCTTCCAAGGGATAATAAATGAAGCACTGGCAGGTCTATGAAGGAGCTGTATCATCTGCTTATTCTCTGAACGGGCTTGATGCAGCACAGCTTCTCAAAAATTGCTTTGGAAATTTGGCATCCAGTATTCTCAGTCTACCTAGAGAAATACACCCCTCAGCGTTCCTGTCTTTCCCATCATTTTTATATCATTTCCACTTCTGAAGTGTGTTGGACTCTCTGGGAGAGTCATCTTCTATGAGTCCTTCAGGAAGGAGGTCCTCCTCTGAGGGCTGAGCTTTTCCTCTGCGTTTGCACTTCAAGGATATGTTCGGAGCTACAGTGACACCTTGCCTCCTTCAGCCCTTGTAGAATATAAGACAATCTACTAGGAAAAGGCAAACAAGCTTTTTACCTTTTTTATAATTATTAGGTGCTTTGGCCTAGGAATAAAAGCCCTATGGAGATATTATCACTTTCTATTATATCTGATGGTTCTTAGAGTGATTTCTGTAGCCTCCTATTACAGTTTCATAGTGTCCTATTGATTTTGGGCTTAAGGGCTTTCACACCAAAAGATTGTATGTAATATAAAGGACAATAAAAGAAATTGCTAAGTACTAAGGATTATTATTCTCTGTGTTTACTGTTGTACCAACTATATGAAAAAAAAAAAAGCTGAGGCAGTGTACTTATGACTACTGGGCTTTGTAGTTTGTCCTGTGCAAATGTATGCTGACCTCCAACTGGCTGAGATAGTAAAATCAATAACAAGAAATCCACCCACCATTTATTATACTGAAAGTGTTATGCAGGATATATATTTAGAGAGAACGGTTCATCTACAAAATGTACTGTATCATGTTACATATCTGTATTTTTTTGAAAGTACCCATCATATCCGTGTGGGTATTATATTACTCTGGCATAATAGTGTTGCACTGGCAATCCAAATTCAGTACATTTTTTTCTTACAGGCTGTATTTATGGCCAAAATAGCCACAATTTTCTTCACATAAAATATGAAGTGTAATCTAATCTTCCTCTTCCTGACAGAAGAATATTGTAATCCTATTCAGTCTTCAGCCATTCTTTAAAAAGACTAACGATTGAATTTTGGAAAAACATATAACAATTTCTTTTCAAAATAAAACAGATCAATAATTTCTCAGTTATGAAAGTAATTGTAGAATTGCAACAAATATTACTGCCACTCCTTCAAACTTGTTTTAGTCGCGTAAGCAATTTTTTCTCAAGTGAGGTATCTCACTGAATGTGGATTAGCATCGGTCTAGGATGCAATGAAGAACATTTTGCGTTTCTTTTGCAACAGAAGCTTGCTGGATTAGAACTCTTTGAAAATTCTTTCTGTTATTAAATGGTGTTGATTGATGTTATGGATGAAACATAACTTCTGCAATGTCACTTGAATTTACAGACTTGAAAGTGGCACCATTGACTCATCAGTAGAACTCAGGTTGACATCAGTGACACCAACAAAAAGGTCTGTTATAGGAGTTTGGATTCTGAAAATTGATGAACACCTACAATATTACATAAGACCAGTGGATGTCATCTGCAGATGCAGCAGCTCTAGTAATCACACAGTGACCAAATAAACCAAAATAAGTAGATATTTTTGAAAATATTTTTCTTAGTATATAGCCAAAGTTTATGAAAATATTCCCTTGAGTATCATATGAAAAACTCATGAAGTTTTATATGATTCATGTGGCTTTGCAACTTTTACACAGCTAAGAAATGGAGTATACAATGCAATTAGATAACACACTGAAATACAAGAAAAATAATGGTATATTCTTTTAATTAAAAGAAAGTGCTACATTTACCTAAAAACTACAAAATTTAAATCCCTGTGGTTATGAGAAACATTACGATGTACCTAAAAATTGCCTTTTCAGTTCCTCAGAAAAAGAAGTGCAGATAATTTAGTTTCAGACTTCAGTATCCAGGGAAAGAAAGACATAAGCAGAGTGGAGTAATAACAAAATGACCTCATTTACCGAGATACATATGCACTGTTTACCCTTTGATGTAAAGAATCTCCTCCTTCTTTCAAATTAGGACATATTTTTTATTTCCAGGTTTATGAAGACAGGAAAGTAAGGACTGGACACAAAATTCAGCTACTACACAACAGAAAAATTTGATAGTTTCATAAAAAGAGCCCTTGCTCAAAAAAGTTTAATACATTTTAGAATATTTTCTCAAAATATATTATTATACTTGGATTATTAGTTTCTAAGAGCCTCTGTTGTCTACAAATAAAGCATAACTGTTCAAGAATCAGAGGAATCAAGATTATATTGCTATGGATTATACTTGTTTTCTTCATCTCTTTCGCTGTTTTTTTTTTTAATTGGGCGGTTGAATACGTGCTATAACCAAACTGGTATATAAAAGGTCAAAGCATGGATTAGTCTACTCTTGGGACACTTTACTGTACATCCTTGCAGCTTTTAAGGACATTTCCACTATGTTTAAAGAAATAGAGTGCAAACATGGGCATCAACCTTTGGTTTTCAGACGAATCTGCCTCCTTGATTTGTCCTCTACAGAAAAGCAGGAAACGCAGGCAACAGTTAGCCTACAAAGGAACTCTGATAAATAATGTTTGGTGAATTTTCTTCTTGTAAGCGGACAATGTGTAATGAATAAACTGTACAGAAAGGAAAACCTTTAGAAATGAAGATTAGAATATGGCCTACGGTTAATGATGTATTATCCAAAGTTTCTTTTCTTCTACTAAGACATATCTTGGCTTATGTACACTGTAGTTATTGAAATTACAACAGAAGAAAATATTTCGGTAGAGGAATTATTGCCAATATTTAAATTTAGAGAGAATGTGAAGTATAACATGTAATTTAAAACTCATTAAAGTTATCTTACTAGTTATTTCTTTTACAAAAGGATTTGGACTGGATTAATTATATCACAACCAAATGCAGAGGGGCCAATGCAATGTTTTGCTGATATTGCCCTTTATCGTTATGCTGTAACTCTTGACTTCTGCTATTCCGTACTCATTCTGTCTTCAAATTTTTACTTTGGATTGTTCTCTTCATTTGTGTATGTTAAAATGTGTATTAGTAGGAACAGACTCATGATTGCTATGGTCCTTTGTAAGAAAGAGTTTTGAGAAAGGCAACGTGTTTTTATTTATTGATGTATTATTTATGACAAGAGTCCTTCTTCCTGTATAAAGACCTCCATGGCTTGATGAAACATGGCCCATGATTTACATCCTCCTTGTGGATTGGGTTAATAAGAGGAATTCTCTGTGTATCAGAAAGACTTTGTACCCTCTTTGATGGGTTTTATTTTATTGCCTCAATTCAAAAAGAAAAATGAAAGAGAAGGAAAGGCATGTAGTGTTGTGCTTTTCTGTAAATTCTGGTTTTTAGATGTAAGGAATACAAATATGGCTTGGGTTGAATGGCCAGCACAATTTTCTGAAGAAGCTGGGGTCGAGGGTGAGGCTGGGAAGTTAGCCTGGTTTGTCTGCCTGCTCTTGCTGTAGCAACTTAGAGCTGAAAAGCTTAAAAATTTTATGGTGTCAAAATCTTCATTTTGTTACCCATCTTCTTATTCAAAAGGTATCCAAATCTTAAACCTAAGAACAAAACAGGTTAAAAAGAGTGGGGAAAAAGACGAGCTATATGTCTGCTTTCATATACAACCCAACCAACACAGATGAGTCACTGTAGAAGTCTGGTAATTTTCTGCTAAGCAATAAATTATTACCTTAGCCTTCGCTGGAAACGAGGAAAATGTTAGCTAAAAATGTTTAAGAAAAATAATACCTCCTACCTTTTTGCTGCATAATAATAGGCATAGTTGTCTTAAATGAGTCATGTTTCACTCGGTCATAGTGGGAACTGAAGAAGCAGCATCGATTCAGTATTGAATTTAAAATAAAACAACTCCAATTATCCTAAATAAATATATTTTTCCCCCATTTGGGAAGATTTTCAGATATGCTTTTACAAGTAAGTATTTTACAAGAGATTGAAACTGCATGAATATATAATATGTCATAATAAAATGCCATTAATATTTTATATGAAATCTGAATGGAAATGAAAAAACAATGTTGTTATTACTCAGACTTAAGTTTAGAAAAAGGGAATTGAGGAAAGTGAAATAATCTATCTCCAGAAATGGTAACTTTAGATACTAGTGAATTACTTATTTGCTCTGAAAGCAAATATTATTATATCATTACATTATGATATGAAAAGGAAAGGAAGGTTTCCTTGGTGCAATTTTAAAGTCTTGCAAATTTTTTTTTCTGGCAAAATTTTATAATTATGGCCACAGGCTTTTTATCAGTGATTTAATTCTCCTATTTCAGTTTCTCCTTTCGCCAGTTTTGTTTCTCTCCCTCCACTTTTATACATGTATTTAAAAAGAGAAAGAAAAAAAAAAGGGTAAAAAAAAAGATAAAATGGAAGAACCAATATCTCAAATTTCTCACTTTTTAAAAGTAGTACATTTCAATTTTCTGTTAAAATTAAAAGTCAGTTGGCATTTTTGGAATTACTGTTTCCTCTGGAACGTGTCCATCATTTTTACCTGCTTGAATTTTGATACATTTAGTAAATATACATCACTAATCTCAAGCTCTCAAGCTGGGGAGATACAGTTTGCAGGAACAATTATTCTGGTTATTTGCTGCTATGGTATTCTAACTGGATGGACTTTTAGACCACTGGGTTAATGTCATTCAGTTTCAACAGAGATTTTGAGCCTTGAGGGTAATGAGTATTCCCCAATGTGTTTTGCTTTGTTTTTGTGAAATAGGCAGGTGGATAAGAGAGAAAGACATAGAGAAACTCCTTAGACACCTTCTCCCCCATTCAGTTAAAATTTCTTCTTACCTGTGTTCCCTGGGGACTTGCACTGACTTGTGTCTGTGAGTACCGCATGATGATGTCTCTCCCCTTGCAGACTCAGGCACAGAAAGAGGTGAACCACTGATGTAATTCAGTTAAAAATCCAATGCCTTGCAAGACACAAATCCGTTTCTTCAGGTGCTCACGAACTTCTTGCATTACAGATGATCTACCAGAGGTAGAGGAAGCTTTGGGAGACACATGTTGTGCAGGGGCTTTGTGGTGTAGACAGAGGAACAGAGGGGAATGGGTTGACTAGCTCTGAAAGTAAACTCATCCAGCTTCCAACAAATACAGTGAAAGAATCATTTTTTATTTTAACATAGCTGAAGTCATTAACACTAAAGATGATGAGAAAAAAACAAGAAGGAAAAACAAGACTTAAATGGTGGAAGAATTAAACCCTTGATCTTATCTTCCAGAGGCTTGCCCTGAATGTCTATTTAAAGAAGGTGTCAAAGTGTACTCATCAGGCTTTAAATAATTTTTAATATTGTCAGGTACATGCAATTGAACAACAAAATTTATAGAAGCTCAAAAATATCTTGGTTTGTAAATTTGTGCAGGTATATTGGAAAAGTAATATATGTGTTGTCCTCTATTATTAAGAACTTTGACAATTACAAGGTAGCATATATGTGATGCAAAAATTTGTGTAAAGACTGAGTTCAATTATTATTCAGTGCATTGACCAAGCATTACCAAAAAAACCAGTGCTAAGCAAACCATATTGAACATCTGTCTCAAAAATGTTTAAATCGATAGTAAAAGCAAAGTTTATTTGACTTGCAGTCACAGTCTAATTCCATTCCCAAATTTTCCCCAGGCTAAGTAATTACAATTAACCAGTGATTAATGCTTTAACTAACAAGAATTTTGTTGAGGAACTGAATATACCATACTTTCAAAAAATCATGGGGGAAAGAAGTTTAAAGGAGTATTTCGCAAGCATAGCTACAGACAGATATATAGCAGAAAATGGAGTATTTCATCATTTCTGAATTTTTTCTTACATTTGATTTATGACTTTATAGTTTACAAAGTTAGTTTACTAGGTTTTTTAATGCTCATAGACAAAATTATTTTCTCATTTTCTGGGAGTGAAAACACAGATATTTCCATCTTGAGCTGATGAGAGAAGGAAATATCTTCTTCAGAAGTATTTCCTGTATTAACTAATGTCACCTATTTTTTGATTATGCAATTTTATTTCACTTTGTACAATATTTGTTCTATACAACTACAGTTTCTTGAAGGTTTTTTTACTGAAGGTAGTCTCATGAAACATTTGAAGCATCTTAATAACACTATTTTCTTTCAAAATGAGGCTAAGAGTTTCCCAGTTGATTCAAGTAAAAGAAGAATATAGATATCTTCAAAGTTTTACATCATGGTCATCCATATTGCAATAGTATCATAAATAAAAGAATCATGAAAATAATGGATGGACATATTCCATTACCTTTGACCATATGAAAATATTTGGGGTTTGATTCTTTTCTTTCTTTACTTGCACAGTTTCATCAGTCAAGACATTCTGACAAAATGTATCAATTTCCAGAGTCAAATATTGTTTCAACAGAAAAGCATTCCTATTAGAAAATCAACTTATTTTACTGTATTTTTATAGCATATCTCCTGTAGTATCTGGCTTTACTGTCTTCCAGATACAGAAAAAGGTCTTGGATGTTAAATAAATGCCTGGGTTGGTAGTTCACCTCATCTGCCAGCCACTTTTGATTCGTTAAGTACTTGCCAAAAATTTTTATTCATCCTAGAATGATTCACACTGGCAGGAAACAGATTATCTAGATTACTCAGCACATCTGCTGTTCACAAAGTAGGGGGTAGCTTCCTCAGCCGTTATCTCTGTTTCAGGCTTTGGATTTCCACAATTAATTTTTTGAGGAAACAAGACATGACAGAAGTCCAGAAGGTGAGTGAGGGACTTTTTGTCTCACTGTAACCTCGTGAATTAGGATTTTAGATCTGTGACCGTGCCTCGTTTGGACATGATTAACTCCAAAGTATTTTACAGCTACATCCCAGCTCCATGTTGAAGGGCTCTGGGCCTCCTCCCCTCCTCCCTGCCTGTTTTCCCTTGCACCTTGGCTTTCCACAGCCAGACCTGGGCTCGCAGGTGACTTGCACAGACTCAGAAACACACGTGGTCAAAGCAATGAAGGTGAGAAATTTGGACACTGGTGACTGAAGCCAACCTGCAAGAAGTCTTTAGGAAATTTCCCAAAGCACCTCAAGGACTTAACGCGACTTTGTCCAGTCCATCGTCTCCTGGGACTCCTCAAGACAATGCGGCTTTTTGAAACTGGGAGTTTGTCAGGCACACAGAATTAAGCTAAAAGAAAAAATACCTAGAGTAAGTGCTGTGGCCTTTGTTACACAGGAGATCAGACAAAATTAGACTCCGCATATGGTACATTGTACATTTGTACAGGTATTTTATGTGGTAGCAGAATAACAGCAATTTCCAGTGGCTTGGAAAATTTTCCCATCCCCATACCAAACCAGTACAGATTTCTATTATTTTAGAGCCTACTACTACTTCTGAAACAGTTAATAGATTTTAACTTTAAAGTTCAGTAATTGCTTAATATCAACAACTTTTTTTTTTAAATTTTGTGCATACTTTGAAAGTTTAATCAGTATTCTAACGAGTTTCCAGGTGGCTGATTCCTCTGTTGCAGAATAACTTGCACTGGAGAACTTAAAAGGCATCTCTAATTTCTGTTACTGTCAAAGACTGGATAGGTCCAGCATTTTACTTTGAAATTATGTTCTTCTTATGAACTGCTTATTAGGCAATTATATGTGCTGTTTAAGCTAGAACTAGCTAGAAATTGAAATAAAATTATTTTTAAAAGACTCGGTGGTAGTTCTTGTTGAAAGGCAGTTATGACTGTGCGGCTGTCAGATAGGGTTTAGAATAATGAGACACGCAGGTAATCAGAGTGAACTGGCAGGAAAATTTTTTCCATGATTTCATTCCAAGGGAACCTGATTAGAAAAAATATTGCACTTATTACTTTTGAACGAGCATATTAAGCAGCCTTGGCTAGAAAGAGAATTACTTATGGCATTACTACTTCAGGCATCTATAAACTGTAAAATATAAGTAAAAAGAGGAAAATCACTATTTCAAGGATTATGATTTTAGCAGGTCAGCTAGCCAAGTATTTTTCCTACTTAAAACTTAAATGTACTACTCCCAAGTTGTGAAAAACATTCCAGTTGTGACAGGCTTCAATATTTGTGAAACAGGAATCACACAGATTAAATACAGGGACTAAGTATAAGGTTTTGGTTTCCATCTTGCCCGTACAGGCTGGTGCTTTCATGTGTGTTCTAAAATTTTCAGCCTGCTCTTCGGTTATCATTTCTTGTTTACAAGGCTTCCTCCATTTAAATGGACCTCTGAACACTCCACAACCAACTTTGCGTAATGAATTCTACTTCTCTGATGTGTTAGGACATTCTTGTTAACTTTGAGAATGTATAAAACTGATTAACATAAATCAGAATTAAATAACAACAACAAAGACGTCTGAGTTTGTACTATTGCGAATAGCTGACTTTAGCATAGAGTAGGGTAGATGAAGTAATAGGTCTCTACAACATCTTTCTCCTGTTAGCACTTACGTTGCAGTAGAGCTCAGAAGTCCTAAAAGAAACCTGCAATATAAACAGAAGGTGAGAGTGGAATTAGCACCAAAATACACAATGATTTCAGCAAGGAAAGACAGAAATAATCAGCAGAAGTGGAGGAATAACCAGGATGTTTTCATTCATCATCTGTTGCCCTGAGCACAGTGTCAGGCTCCCTTCATCATGGATATTATGATCTAGAAGTGATTCAGCTTGTGCTGCTGCAGGAATGCAAAGCTATTGCTCTTTTGATACTGAATGCTTTAGAAACAGATTTCACCATTTTTTTGTGTGGGAAAATGAAATGGTAAATAAAAGTGAAACATTATGGCTAACTCTTAAGCCAATGTTGAAGATTGTCTTAGAAGATGAAATTTTTATGTCTATAAAATCTACTTTAGGCTGAGTGTCACCCATTTTGCATTACTGAAGCCTGATGAAGTACCAGGTATTGCTTTATCACTACAGTAGATCCAGCCCATAGGCAAATATAATTCACACTGATGTAAGGATAAAGTCTGATCATTCCCTTTTGACTTTTCAAAGAAGAAAAGCATGATGTAAGACATCATCAGAGCTCCCACAGATTCTGTTGAAGGAGCAAAGAAGTTGGTGACACATTTGGAAACACGAAGCTGAGCTACAAAGCATTATCCTTTCTTAAATCTGTGTATGTATCTCTACAATGCTTTTAAAACTGAAATTGTAATTACAAACTAAAAAAACAGCTCACAGAAGTAAAGATGGGCTTTTGACATTAGCTAGCTACCTGGAGTTATGAGAAGAAGTGACATCATTCATTCTAAGACATAATGAGATGCCAAAGTTGAAGGATATTTATTTGCTAGTCATCTCCTATATACTTCCCTATTAGTTTAAGCTGAATAAACTCAACAGACCAGCATTAGTAACAAGCCAACAGAGCGCCATGTGCCTGGAGCATCATCTGGGTAATGGATTATAAAACGCATCTCAATAGGTAAATCTGTTGCCTTTCTACATTTTACCCAAATAACTTTGTAATGCTGTTAGTAAGCCAAACTGTTCTTCATAAAAAAACTAAAAAAATATTAAAAAAGCATTTATAAAAGCTGGACCAGACCACTGGGGAAGGAATGAAGGTACAGCTGGCGTACCCTCAGTGCAGGTGCCATGCTTCACCCAGGGGACTATGTGTAAGAGCTTTTCCAGACCCCCAGCATCCCGACACACCAACTGAGCGAGCTGCCCTCTGCTTGTACAAATGGACAACGCTGAAATCAAACACAAGGAGAAAACACTTTGTGGCAGCCAGACACAGGAAGGACTATGTGGAGATAAAAAAAATCCTTATACAATGGTAACTGTGCCCCCAGGAACAGCTGGATTAGCTTAAAACCGAGTCCTGTATTCTTGAGGGGGGAACAGGCTTCGGAGAGTGAGGAGGGCTGCTGACATCTAGTGTTTTCTACTTCAACAAATCGAACGCCTGTACTCCTCAGGAGCAGAAGTCTCTGTGTGTGGTTACAGCCCCTGGGTTGCGCAGAGAGCACAGGGTGTGAGGCTCCGCGACATCAGTTTGGTGAGGGGGCTGCAGAGGATGTGGGTTTGAACCTCCCTGTCCCTGGTGCCTGTCCCTACCAGCTGTGCTTCCAAAGAACCCATCCTTTCTCACACCAAGGCAAAGGGGGCTGCAGGGGGAGCTGCACTTGAGTATTTACTTTCTTGTCCCCTGCTAGTCTTATTTTTGCGAACCAAGAAGAATTTTCTAAAATCCAGATCATCGATCAATGCAAGCAAATGTCAAGAAAAGACACTAGGAAAAGTTCTGCCTTTTTTGCCTCTCTTCCTAAAAGCAACAACAATAAAATTTTACTATATTTTCTTTACATATAAAATAAATTAAAAAAAAAGCCTGGAAAAGAATGCTTTCATATCTGTCGTAGATGCAGTAAGAGTATATAAATATTGTATGTCCTCACTGTGATTGTCACTATGCTTCCTTTTAACCAAACATAATTCTTGTATAATAGTTTCATTGGAGAATATGTTTTGCCTCCCTACGCAAGTTCGTTCTCTTTACTCTGTCTATTTACAGTTTGTGCACGCTGTCTGGTTATGTTAGGACTGTCATTCTGTGCTGTCATTATTAGCTGGATTGTTTTGTTAGCTCTGTTGCTGTTAGACTCATTATTTTCAGCCAGCTAAATGTCCTGACCTAGATTTGATTGCCTACCAGGTGACTCATTATTTAAATTAACTGGTAGATCTACATCAGGCATTACAATCTAATTCCTTGAATTAGATTGCCTGCTGATTCTTCCTCTCCAGATGATTGATAGTTTGAATGACTGTCATTTATGAAAAAAACAAACCAACTTTTATATATGAATCAGTGTTTAACTATTCCTTTTCTTTTACAGCCTCTGCCTCAGATTTGCTCTTCAGGCCTAAAGCAGATGTAAGGATGTGGACTATAATGATTTTACAGTGGAAAAATATTGAGAATTTAATATTTTGCCTGTAATAACCTTTACTGAAATATTCTTGAAAGATATTGTTTGGCTACAGATGAGGCTGTCTTCACCTATATTGCAGATACTTTGACATGCCAGCTGCAGGGAGACCTTTGTGCTAAATGCAGGAGGAGATAGTAACTTCCCCGAACATCTCGTGCAATCTAAAGGTTACTTTGAGAATGACTTTTTCGCAGTGATGGATGACTGCCTGCATGAGCTGTATCATTATTTTGTATGGGACAACTAGTGCGAGTACTACTCATCAGTGAGAATAACTGGCTCACAATCTGTCTCTCAAAGATAAGACATGAAAAGGACATAGACCTCGGAAATGACTCCCAATCTGTTACCTTAACCACAAGACCATTTTGATGAGGATATCAGCTTTTCCTAATGTGTTTGTCTAGAGAAGACACTTTGCATAAAGAAATGAACTATTTAGGAAACTTTATAATCATTACCCTCTACAAAATGATTTTTAAATGCATAGTTCTTGTATCACTATAATTAATATTGTTTCCAGCTGACAGTCATTTCTGACTCGACAAGGTCAACTGTTAAATTGCTGCAGTCACACTAAGCTCTAAGCCTGTTAGTGTTTCACAGGGCAGGAGTCTGTCTCCTGAAGTCTCTCTTCTGTGGTGGAAATGCTGAGATCTCCTTGTCATTCTGGTAAAGGTTGCTCTACCTCTGCTTTTTCTCTAGAGCATTTATTCTCTTGGTTCTAGTTTGACAGTTTTGAGTGAGGTTAGAAGAGTTCATCTTGTTTACAGCTTCTCTGGAAGAAAGTAATATATGTGTATATTCATGTACTGAAGGTGTAAAAGGTTTGTTGTTTTGGGATAGTTTGCTGATTCATTGAGAAACATTTGTCTCTGTACATGGTCACAAGGCACTGAGAAAAGGAGTAAGGCTGTTTTTATTTTTGTAGTTGAATGTGTAAAAAGAATAAATCCACTTTTACCGCAAGGCTAATAGAAACTGCTCAGCACTGCAGGTGCAGCAACTTCCGTTACTCAGAATGAGGGTAGGTGGGGAGTAGCCAAGCAGGCAGGCTCATTGCTGAATAGTCTCAGCTCAGTGAACATGCAATCACAGGCCTAATTGTAATCAAATAAGTAATCCAGGCCCTAATCCATAAAACAGATAAGTGTATAATTAACATTAAACAAGTGCCTAGTCCTATTAGGTTTAATAGCAGACAAGCACAGGCTAATGTTAAGTATATACTTTGTTGAATCAGGACCTACCCGATCTCCATCTATTTCAGAGTAGCAGGCTTGAAGCTCTTCTAGAGTAAAAACATTTTTGCTTTTGCATGGACTCCAGTAGACAGTAAAACCTGGGATGTGTAAGAAGTGTATATGTGTAATCTATAAACTTAGACAGGGGATATGAAAAATGAAGAAAAGCAGTGCATTTAAGCTAACTTAAACTTCCCTGGGGAGCATGCGGCAGTGCACAGGGCACCCTGTGTTTTATTTTGCCCTATATGAATTGTAAGAAGGGGTTGAGATAATGTTTCTGCTTGTTAAATAAAATAATACTTGCGTGAAGGTCTGCTCTGTGGGAAAGGAGCTACTCATTGCACAGAGAACTGATGTGTCTAAAGCCCTTAGTGGCAAAAGGATGATCCACAGAAACAAATAGGCGGACCATGTCCCGAGGTGCTTGCACAATCTGATTCAAAAGCATCTCATGAGCTCCAGCATCCAAAGAGGGTCCAGAGAGCCTGTGTACTTCAGCATTTCCATTACTGGCTTTCAAAATTCCTTGCTATTGAAAAACTATATGGGTATTAAATCAGATAGAAATTACAGGGGAAAAAAACAGGGAAAATAGAGTGGGAGAGCATGGCAACTTACTATCAGTACAGTTGAGAATACAGGAGTGTGTGTTAGCTACTGATTGCAAAAGACGTAAACTATCAAACTGTTCTGCACAGCCAGGGTAAAGACTGCAGAATTAAACATTAATGCTAAGCTGCTTAAGATGAATGCTCTGACTCCAGACTGTGTACATTAGAAAGGTTGACAGAAGACTAATTTCTAAAGGAGAAAACGTTTTAAAAATTAAGCACAGCCATCAATAAATCAGCCAAGCTTAAAATAAAAATAGGTGTTTGGATATATTCTGACATTTGAATATAATATAGCTGTAAGAACAGAGGTTTTAAAGAACTATGTTCTAAAGTAGTGAACTATTTCTTACACTTAATGTCTTTATGCCGGAGATTGTGTTTAAAGAATTGTAACCAATGGTATAGTTCATGGATTTGTATCAAACTTCATAGGGTACTAACATCACAATAATGATTTCTCTTAGCATATATATACCAGTGCAGATCTTCGGAGTGCTTTAGCAGCATCATTTAGTGACAGGCACAATAGCCCTTTGAGGTAAGTATTGTAGAGAAGGAAAAGATGAGACATGGCAAGATATTTCTTAAACCTATTTTGTGAATAAGCGGAAGGGTAAGAATTAGAATTTAAGAGGACTTAGATCCTCAAAATGCCTAGGGATCGTCTCTGTACAATGGTTTTCAAAAGTGATTAAATTATGAAAATGCTTTAATTCAAAATGCAAATAACAGATATAGGCTCTGGCCCACTCTGATGTCTTTGGCCTGAACTACTTCTTTTCACTGCTGAGGGCTAGATCCTCAAAGAGGCTTTGTAATCTGGTCCCTTTTAGCAAAGTGCTTACATCCATAAGACCACACACGTACAGAGTTTAAGCACCTGCATTAACTCCTCCGTGGATTAAAGCCATACAGTTCGGCACCTTAAAAGACTGAGATTTACATTTAAATTTTAATGTCATACACAGCTTAAGACAATTAATTTTTAATAGCAAAGGCATTGTTTTTGACACCCTTCCTTCAGCATAAAAATGAAGACCTGACTGGTCCAATCCTTTTGACTGTGGACTCATTTGGTACCACCAAGCCTTCTCTGTACGAGGCTACTAACTCAGTAATGCACAGGTATTTGGGGGCATCACACAAGAAAAAGCTACCTCACAGCCCTTCTCCAGGTGTGCTTAACTCTGTCCCTGGGGACTGGGGAAACTCCTGAAGGCTCCTGATGTTGGGGAATTACACCCAAGTTGGTGCAGTTGTTCACTCAAAGTCTTAATGCAGTTGATGGGGTTCTTTACAGAGTAGAGCAAGAGTGCGGTGATCAGTTGTCAGATCCCGCATGGATTCCCTTTTCTCTCATTTATGGGTCTTGACTCCAGGTCACACTTCATCGTCATAATGAAAATTGTATATACTTATTTTAAAAAAGTATTGTCATTAATTTGTCTATTTTCACAAATAAAATGGTTTTGTTACTATTTTACAGTTGGCCCATAATATTTCAACTGTATATGTCTATCAGCATTTCTGAAGCAATTATCAATACCATATCTAAGCAAGCATACGGATTCCAGCAGATGATGAGAACTGTCTTGACTGCAGTCAGTTCTGTGCCTTAAATTTTAATTGCAGCAAGCAGACGTTATTTGTAACGTTTTGGTTGAATTGTGGTTTTAATCATGAATTGTTGCCTTTGATCAGGATTTTTATTTTTCTTCTCGTTAGAAATGAATTAGAAAATAAGTGTGCCTTTCCATCTGACTTGCAACTTAAGGAGTGATTTTCTTATTAACTTTTTTGTGAGATTGTTTCAGAGCTTGTAACTGTCTTTTGAGAAGACTGTGCTTAAAAATCGCAATACTTTTTGGCTCTCAGTGCAAGATGTCCCAAGTGCGACAAACCTGGCATGTAGGATGACAGTTGCTGTCTTTAGCTCTCCATGGAGACAAAACTCGGATAACATAAAGTCATTCTACTTTTCAATCAGAATTGAAAAGATGTGATTCAACAGTACATGAATCTGAACACTTCAGGGATGATGTTATTCACTGGCTCATCCAGAGAATGATCAGCTGTGATGGAATCTAGAAGTTTCTTGTTTAATATTCAGCAATGTTAACATTCAGTAAACTCTAGTCTAAATTATGGTTATTAGCATAGCTGCTTTTGTGCGCAGATCCTGAGTTTAATGGGCTCCTTGAGCACTCATGTAGATGGTATTTACAGTGATGCTTACAGTAATCACTAATATTTGACTTTGAAAAACAATGCAGTTTCTCTTTTGATCTGGGATTCATGCTGTTCTAAGGAGCTGTGTTTCCATGTTAAATGCAAAGTGTTTGTTTCTGACTGATGAGCAACATTTTTTTTCTGTTTTGTGGTAAATTCTTTGCACATGAAATGAGTTCCAAATCAAAGTGAAAAAACAGAAAGCAAAAGCTGAAGTGAAACAAAACAAGAGTATTCAACTGGAGACCATCAAAGAGTATTCCTGCTGTATTTCAAAATGCTTTAGTAATATTATTCCACAATATTCTATTTTTATTCATATTTCAATATTGTACCAAATTGGCTACTTACAGATTATGTCAGTTCTTTTATAGACCTCTGTATGAGTCTGATGAGGTCCTGTGCATTTTGTCTGTAGCAATCTGGAGGAGAGTGATTAGCAGTAATATTCTGAAGGTGGAAACTCCTCTCCTGGGACCTTCACCTGGCACGTATGACCTGCCATATGGCCGTGTGTCCAGATGATCACTGTGCTGTTCTTGGATGCAGTCAGGGTTTCGGGATATCAGTTTCCTGGTAGAAACAACCATCCCATGTCTTTTCCAGTGCAGGAATGTAAGAAGACAAAGTGACTGGCAACTTTTACAGCAAGACTCCCACTTTTCCTGTCCATTACACACATTTATAGCAAGCTCTGGACCACGTCTGCTTGTGGAGCTGAGATTCTCCCCTGAACAATTCTCTGGGATGTTCCCAGTCGCAGTCCCTAATTAGGTTATGTATAGCTGTAGCTGCACCTACCTCTAGTTACATATAAATTCATGGAAATGTTACCAGGTTTCCATATGCTAGTTTTGTCCTGCAAATGATAGGACATGATTTAGACACTCAACAGCTTTCCTTCCCCTGAACTAGTTTCCGTGAAGGGAAACCTGCATACAGTTTGGAAGGGAATAAAAGGATGTTCCGCTCTGTAGCTTAAATGATGAGGAAAGCCAGTTCCTCAGGTATGCCAGAGCACTGTCATCTTGGTAGCAACATTTTGTCAGTTCTTCATTCCCACGAGCCAGTACTAAAGCTATCTGTGCTCTATAAAGTGGGGACATCTACAGGGACCATCCTCCGAAAGCAGAACGGTGGGCTACTTCCTAGGTCAGATCCAAAAGAGAGGCTTACGCTACACTGGCATGCTAAGGGTACAAAGAAACCTAAAGGCTGGCCCTTTCAGCCATATCTGGCCAGTTCCTGGAATCTTAATCTTCTCAGGAATGATGAGTACAGCGCCAGACCTGAATCCAGCAAACGAGATGTTGCCCCAGTATATATAGTATTCTTTATAAAAGCCTTGGATATTACAAAGAGGTAGTTTTACACGATAATGCAGAATAAAAAATGATTTAGCAAGAGGGCAGGTAGGAACATTTCAAAGAAATTTTCAACATTTTCTTATGTGTTTTCTCTCAGGTCTAAATCTTTCTGTAGGGTCTGCACCCAGCAGTGTAATTAGCCAGTCTGCAGCAGAGGCCACTTAGGCTCCCAGGTTTCAGAAGGCTCCCAGCGTCCTCTATCCATTTTTGCAAATGTGCAAAAATGGGATTACTGGAAAGCTTTGTATGAGTTGCTTTAGCTGTAATTCCCAAAGAGTTTTTAGAGCTGCTACTCTAAGAGCTCGTCTCCGGGGGTTGATGACTCTTAAATCTATCTTACAGATTTAAATACCTCACCCTTAATACCCAGGGTTGGGGTTAGAAATGCCACTTACCCTTTCCGTCCCCTCTCTGCTCTCTGAGAAGGATGATAAAATTACCAGGCGAGACAGATAAAGATGAGCAGAAGGGTTAGGAAGAAGGAGAGAGGCATTTTTCCTTGCTCAGCCCAGCTTGCACTCTAACAGGTATTTACAGTCTCTGGCTCGTGGTGCTTGTACTCAACTGTGTCAATCTGCTTCTATCCGCAGGCTGACTGTAGCTAGGAGCAAGATAATTTATCTTTCTTGCTCTTACCCTTGTCTGTGTCCCCACACATTAAGGATGTTTCTCAGGCAGCACAAATATGTGTGAAATCTCTTGATTGCCTTTGCCCCATGTGAAAAGGCATTGTATGCTCTGTCCTTGACCAGCTATTGTTACGCCTTTATAGCTGGCTGATGAATTCTCAGAGCACAAGCGCAAATCCTGATGGACTGAAAAAAAAAATTATATATATATATATATATATATGCTCTGTACTAGAAGGACATAGCTCTTGGTGACATTGCCTGACAGAGAGCTGCCCGGCACTCTGTGCGCTGGATTTTTATATTCATGGGCTACCTTCTTAGCAACTAGTCCCAGGTGCTTATGGACTCTGCGCATCTCTCCGCTGTCTTTGCAGATTAGTGCTTTTGGGTGGGGAAGGAAGGTGCTGTATGCTGCTGCTCTTCATAAAGCTCACTGCTCCCAAAAGGATCAACAGCATCACTGGCACCATTACCCTTGCACAAGGTATTCCCAGTTCTCCAAAGCATAATGGCTCACAGTAATTTCTTCCTTGTCAGCTACAAGGATAAAAATCTGTGAGGTTTTTTAAATGTGCAGAATTTCTGTGAGCATTTTTCACAATACCTAAATTTTTCTTAGGAAATGACTAAGTGGAAGCTGGAGGGAGACACAAATTATTTTCAAGTGATCACATTCCTTGCTGTCTATTTAATTCTCGATACAAATGGAGCCTTCCACAGGCATTTATCAGGCTAAAGAGAGTTTCTGGTGGTGGTAGACTGCTCACAAAGAAGAGTCATGCAGGTTGCAATTTTATATTCAACATCTCTCAAGTGATAATGTATAACATCTTCAATTTCAGAGGACAGAGCTAGTAATAAAACAACATCTAGAGATTACAGAGGAATAATCTGTAAATAAAAGTATGACCATAAGCCACCTTTGGGAGACAATATACATCATTCTGGCATTTCCTCAAAATATTTAGTTGTTAAATTATTGGGATAGTTTGTACAACAGAACCCAGCTCTAAACTCCCCCTCTGCAGTCCGAAATGCATAACCAGAGGAACTGGCAAAAATATCAGATTTCTATTCATCCAAAAAATGCACTGAAAACCAGCTTCAATCTATGTTTTTTTCTCTTGAAAGCAGTTGTTTAAACCAAAATGGCTCAAGCACAAGCAAAGATAAGAGACAGAAAGCCTTTTGCTTCTTCTACATCAATGTCAGTAGAACAATGTCACTTTATATCAGGGGAACATCTGCCTGTCAATGATTCCAGATTCAAAATCCAAAGCTTGACTAAATTAGTATTTTTTATTGTAGGGAAAAATGTCTGTGAAGTATCACATAGGACAGACATTAGTATGCTTTATGTCTCTGAAATCCTCTTTTTTTTTTTTTTTTCCAAAAGTATTGGGAAAAGCATTACAGATTTAGTCCTAACGCTGTCTGCAAGAGAATTGTGAGCCAGTTTGTATTTTACAACTATAATCAACAGAGGCCTACAAAGATATGTGGAAATACTGGAGAAATATTGGGAAGTAGCAAAGAAATACCTCTTCAGATTGACAAAATTACAGGATAATCATATTCTGAGGCTGCATAAATTCACCTCATATTTCATATGCTTAATACAAATAATAAAGTTTTAATTAGGAGAAAGTCTTGCAAGTTCTGTGAACTCTTTCAAACTCTGCAATGTTTTTATCTGGCAATGGAGCTTCTTCAGTAGCCATATTCTGAGAACAGTTGCTGGCAATATATGCTTCATGCATTCCCAGCAAAGCATTTTTGCAAATGTAGAGCCATAACCCAAATTAAAGATGAAAACAAGACATAATTAATTCCAAAGCAAAAGCAGAGGCAACAGAAATATTTGGAGTGAGGTTTTTAGTTAAGTAGGGAGATAACCAAATGTATGGCAGCTGAAGCCAAAGGGAAAAAAAAAATGGGTAAAGAAAATGCTGATGTGCATGTAGCAATGTAGCAAAGAGCGAACAGATGGGGTAAGGTCAAAGGGAAGTAGCCAAAGAGCTCAGGTCATCTCTGGGATGCCTGTATTAAGGAAGTCAAGGCTCACAACATGAAGGAAGTCCGTGAAATCTTGTTTTTGACTTTGTCTACTGCTATGAGTCTACAGGCAAAAATATGCACCCATCAGATTGAATGTTTTCCTATAAATCAATGAGAAGCTGGTATGAGCTCCGTGTTGACTGTGACACATCACTGTACTGGTTCATTATAGCTAGATGGATAATTACTACCTTTAGGTAGCATCGAGACTTTATCTGGGGTTTGTTCACACGCAAATAGATGATCTCAAGGCAGCAAAAATGGACCTATAACACCGGCTGGATTTGAATGCAGCAGGCAGGTGATCTTCATCTAGCTGTCAGTGTGTGCCTGAGGTGTGTGTTCCAGCAACCGCTTTAGTCAGGTTATCATGTGAATTCTCTCATTTCCCTATAGGAGATTATTAAGCTGTATAAAACCCTTGACAGAGCTCATTTACTGGTCTGGAGGATGTCCAAACTCTTGAACAAGCAGGAGTATCTTGATGTAGGAGCAGTTTTCTTGCTCCTTGTATGGAAGTGAAGTGGCCTGAAGGAAACTGAATTTGAACACAAACAGTGTGTGTGTGTATACATATATATATATAAATTTTCCTCAATTTAAGTGACAGGTGGCAAAGGAATATTTATGACAGAACCACATAACTATAACTCCCCCATCTCAGACCTGTGGAGAAACAGCCCAGTGTTTTGTCTTTCCCCAGACCTGACCTGAGGGAAGGGACAATTTGTCTATTTATGAAGCAGCACCAAAGGGAGCGTATCACATATTTCCACCTAAGCTTTTCATTACTTTGGGAAGAGTTTGGCCATACTAGGAGTATTGGAGCCTCGATTTGTCTTTTCAGTTCCTATAGTAAACTAATGCTTTTTTTTCGTTACTACTCAGAATTATGCTGCTTCCCCATCACCTTATCTGGTGTCTGTCAAAAGCATGTGTTGGCTTCAGATGTATGTGCAGCTCCTATTGAATTCAATGGCACTTCTTAACCACAAGAATTCAATTATCTGCTGTTAATGGGCCATCCATTTTGAAAACACCTATTGCTTTCTCTAAGTATTCTCTTAACTCATCCTTGTATTGACTAGGTTTATCTGGAAAAGATACCTGCTAAGCATACTGTCAGGATATCACTTACAAGTGCAGCCTTTTCTTTATTTGATGTTCTCTAATTCTTATTTTAGTAAAATTCTTATCTTAGTAAAATTTTTATTTTGGTAAAATTCTTATCTTTTTCTACAGTGGTGCATGTGCCCCTGTGCTTCTGTCTATGCATGAATCTTACAAAAAACATGCAAAACTTTAACTTCAAGGATATCCCTTAGAAAATATTGTCAGAATTTGAAGTAATATCTCTGGGAGAAGCCAGGAAGGCTGTGGTGAACTCCAGCTTGTGACCAAAATGCCACTGCTCTTAAATGCCCAGATAGAACAGACATGATTCCCCATTTTAACACTCCACCCCAAAGGACATCAGCACCTATAGTGCATAGCCTTGAAGTCATTTCTACCACAGAAAACTTTAAAACCAAGTCAACGCTGCTGGGATTGCTAACTTTTCAGTTCAGGGAGTCTGATGTTGTCAGAGTGGGTGCCTGGACCACAGGCAAAGGAAACCTGCAAAGTGTGAAACAGCCCTGGCTCTTCCCTCCACACAACAAAGCCACAATTTTTTTTCCCAGGTCTTGTCTCAGCAGCTGCCCCTCCATGCGGGCAGCTAACGGCCGCATCCTCACACTATGCATAAAATGTGGAATAAGTTACGTATTTGAACACCAGGGAGTGATGCCCAAAAGCTTACTGACTCCCTGACGGCAGCAGCTTAGTACGGACAGCACATGATTTCCCTCCTCCAACCAAGTCTACAGAAAATTGAAGTCTTTCACATGTTCACCTTGACAGAACTAGGTTAGCAGGATCCCTGACAGCCCAGCTGCCTTGCGTCCCGGTGCGTCTATTTGGACTCAGACAGTGTATTTTAGAGGGGGCAGAAAGATGAACAAGAACAGCTAATTTGCCCTTCTGAGAGAGCTGTGGTTTTATGAAATCCTGCCAGCTGAGCGGTGCCGCGCTCGCTGCAGCTGCCTTGTCACTGTCAAACAGGTTCACGCTCCCGATCCGCGGCTGACAGTCTGAGATGCAGAAAGAGGAGATGTCCCTGTTTCTCTGTTTACATGTTTCATGTACTTGCGAGTTACTTCAGAGGACAGTTAAATTTTACTTTGCAAGGCATATTATGCAAGGTATTGTTTTTGTCTTTGTTCCTGGCAAACGCACTACGTTGCTGCTTTCGGCACGTGACATCGACAGTAGTCTCAGTGCTAGCTGTTCTTACTTATTTATCAGTTCAGTGACTCCACTATGCTAAGGCAAATAAACGGGATTGTCTTTGACCATGGGGGACTGCGTTGCATTTGAATGCTTTTATTTACTGATGGATCCTTATTAATATAAATTTCTAGGTTTTAGTCAGGACATGTCCCCATTCATTAAAATTGTATGGTAAAAAATCCTGATTGCACATGGTATTTTAGATCAGAGTCTTTCCAGATACAGGGCAGGTGGAAGTTTTTTGTGGAGTATTTGTTCATTTTGCATATACCAGGGAGCCTCACACCTCAGGTCATGGTACTCCTGCGCAACACGTGAAGGGTATAGCAGAAAACGCACACATGTTGACTACTATTTCAGTTCTGTGTCAGTTCGAGCGAGGGAAGCAGGACATTCTTCATCTCATTTCAGTGTTACGCATAGGCACGCTCTGTAAGCAACAAACAAAGTTAATAAAGCCTAATTTTTGACCTGCACAGAGTTTTGATAGTCAGATTAATCAGGGATTTGGAATTCTCTTTCTCTGGCACTGCTGGCACGATCCCAAGGCATTACACTCATGCAGATATAAAAGTTGTTCTGCGCACTCTAGCACTTCCCACACAGGAATAAGCTCTTCCAGAACACTTCTGTGGCAGCTTCTGTTTGTTTGCACTTTCTCTGCAGTTGTTTCAACTTCCTTTATGAAGGTGTGACTGAGCTAAGTGAAACCTGCTGGAGGGAGGGGAGAGGAGACTGGTTTGTGTCTGCAGGGATGGAGCAGGCACAGGGGGCTCAGCATGGCAGGGACACCGATGGGAAGAGCTGGGAAGCACTGGGGATAAGATTTTGGGCTAAAGACACACACACCAAGGACTGATATAGATGTACCTTTAGCTTAGCTTCCATGGACATATTGCACAGTCTATTTTTTTTTCCCTCTAATTGCAGTAATATATGGAAGTGAGTAGGTCTACTTTGTTATTTTAGCATGAAGTATTTTTCTCATTAATCATTGTGTCCCTGCGGCCCACGAAAGTCCCTATGCTAATTTGGATTAATCACTCTATTGTGAGCAGGTATCTCATGGTATAGTCTTTCATTATTCCTACAATTTGTTTTGTTGTGGTGTTTTTTCTTCAAATATATGGGAGATGCCAGAAGGAAGCTGGCGTAAAGAGGCAGCCGTACAACATACAGACATTATTTTCTCAGCTAGGTTTGTAAATTGCCGAATAACGTGGAAGATGCAGTGCTTGGACCATGAGTGCAGCAATCATCATGCCAGTGAGAAGGTGCACAGGTGTTTGGACTCTAACAAAGGGATGAATTTCTGTCTGCTGTTCCAGCAGGATGCTCGATCTCTGAATCCATTGGAGGAGGAGGAACGGCAACAGGGTGAAAGAAAATAGTTATTTATATTCTTGACAGCACTGATCTGAAGTAACTTACTGGGTGAGACAAAATGGCTGAGCTCACAGGCTTTGACTGGTGAGAAAGAATGATGACACAAACTATTCACTGGTGGCTGAAATTAGGTCTAAGAAGGTTTGTTTGCTTAAAGACCTTTGCTGGGCTCATCTGTGTGTTGCAGCAGCAAAACGCTGACCTAAGACTTCACCTCAGCATAAAGCAATGAGTTGCTCTTGTCATCTGAAAATGGGTTCCTGGTTGTGTTAGTAGGAAAACTCTTGTGATTAGAGGTCCCAAGTGGGTATAATTGGTGAAAAACTAGGTGGTATCAAGCGGTCTTTACTGATCTGTGTGATGCAAGGTAGACGAGCCTGGTGGGCACCAACTCAGCTCTGCAAGCAGCCACTCTAGGGCTTGTGATAACATCCATTCTCCTTCAAGTGGTTCTTACAGAGAGCTGTTGAGCGAATCCGCACAGAAATACAGAGTGGCCTTGTTGGAAAACAACTAAGAAAAAAAGGAGGGTCATTGTCATAGGTGATTCCCTTCTGAGGGGAACAGAGGGCCCGATCTGCCGACCGGACCCATCCCACAGGGAAGTCTGCTGCCTCCCTGGGGCCCGGGTTAGG
>Ga0065711_1027026_pt1:32500-55423 | contig 55423 bp, 21 predicted proteins | sample Hoacrofraction12_FD_59098 | JGI IMG/M metagenome (GOLD analysis project Ga0065711, IMG submission 59098) | Hoatzin crop microbial communities from Cojedes, Venezuela - Epithelial fraction 12 v2 (version 2) | ecosystem: Host-associated > Birds > Digestive system > Esophagus > Crop... | reverse complement strand
TTGTTAGACTACCTCCAACTATCACACAGCAAGTGGAAGTCTAAAAGTGGTTTTGAGAGACTGTATACTGGGCCAGGAGCCTCTTTGCTTCCTTTTTCTAGCTTCTGCAACTCATCTTTTAGTCCGATTAAAAAGAGAAAAAAGGAGAAAGCAAAACCGGAAAACCCAGGAAGTCGGTGCCGCAGGTTCACCATCGCAGGCTGCTGAATGGCATTCACATCACTACCATGTAAGTGAACAAGAACTATATTAGAAATTCATGTAAGGAGTGTTGGAAGCTAGGATTTGTCGCAACGAACAAGAGGATGCCAGTAAAAGGGTGAAAAGCAGATGGTGTTATGGTCAGAGCAGTAAGAAAGGAAAACGACCATTGCAGTGCATTAATAGCACAAGAGTGCACTTCTCAAGACTGCATTTTGGTCACTGTACAGCAATTTATTCGAAGATTAAAAGAGCTGTAGCTAACTTGCAACACAAAAGAACTATGCCAGCCAAATAGGTTTGATCTGCCCAAGCACACTAAGTAGCTACCTACAATTGCTATCTGAGCTTTAAATATGACTTACTGCAACTTCTTAGTTTACAAGCATCTTAACTTCCTAACTCCAAGAAAATTATATCTAAAAAGAAATACACAAAGACAAGCACAAAGAGGTACAAATACTCCCCAAATGCCATGCCTTTACAACACAAGCCACACAAGCCATAATTTGCTTTACAGACAGTTAGAACAGTTTTAAACAGCTGAATAGATTTACTTTTGATATTCGCACAGTGATTTAATCAGTTACTTGTGTTTGTTTACAGATACATTTGATTAGTGTTAAAAAAAAATCACTATCTATTAGTCTTGTCACTCCTTAGTCCAAGCAATTTTCTTTACAGTTATATACTTAAGTTCTTTTCAGCTCTTCTAACAAAGAGGAAAGAGAACTACTAAATAATTATGATTAAACTTGGGATCTTACTCTGATTAATTCTTTACAGGTTTGTGGTTGATTTATAATGGCCTATAACATATTGTTCATATTAAATAAGGGGCAATTTAAAAACATTCTCAATGTGAAACAATAAAAAAAGTTATAAAAACCTGAAATTCAATTACTACATTACAAGATGATACTGGCTATCTAGTTTAACCCTAACATCTCAGTCAAAGCTAAAATTGACTCTTATCTATTCCTACTTTTTTTTTTTCCTCGAAAGATAGAGGAAATCTGAAGAGCATGCACCCTTCCCAGCACTGGGAGTTCAACTATTCGTTAATATACATGAAAAAATAATTAAGGCTGCTTACGAAACATTGACCTACCTAGACGCATGAAAAGAGACACTAAGGCACCCATGAGCCCAAAGAAAAGACAGGCACATAAACTCCTCATCTGGCTACTCTCGTTAGGTATGCGAGTACTATCCTCTCTCCTCATGACCTCCTCCATATTCCATAGATGACAAAAAACTGACATGTTTCCATTGGGAAAAACTTAATTGATGTTTACTAACATCTACCTTACTAACAACCTGTTTCTGCATAGCAGGGATCAACTACTTGTTGTATTAAACTGTCTGATTTAACATGACCATTCTAATTCAGAGAACTTTCCTTGTTCTCAGCGAGTACTTAGCTTTGAAGTTTGCTGCTTCTTTCCTAGACATGAGGAGGTTTGTGCATCTGAGAATTTACAAATTTCTTGCCTTCTGTATTAGTTGCTCTAACACATGGTATTATTTCTACCACCTCTTGCTATAAATCAGATTTTCTTACACAGTCATGCCTTCATCAGCATTGCTATTCTTCCTGTATACAAACCTGTGAGTTTGGAATGCTTATAAAAATAATATTTAAAACATTCAAAATGAAAACTACTTCACCAGACTGTCAGCGGCAACAGCCTCAACTCAGCCATACTTCATTCTCCATTAATACGCATAAATTGTATCTATCTAGCTAGAAATACAAGACAAAGACAAAAGTCTAAGTGAGACATGCTTTTATCATTAGCTGAACTGCCAATGAAGGACCAGTCATGCCTGGACCGGAGTTGGGCAAAACATGGCAAAAATACGTACTACACAAACATAAAAGTACTTTGCTACAACCAGAACTGTACAAAACAGCAGAATCATCTGTAATATGGTTATAATAAATGTTCATATAATAAACTGATCATAATGAATGTTCAGTCAGAAGATGAAAAGTTCAAAATAAAAACAAACTTTATAGAGTTGTTTTAGCGGTGAGACTATTCACTACCACAAGAGCAAGTGACAAGACTACCCTAATCTCAAAATTTGATAAATATAAAATCTGTATTTCATAATCAAAACATCGCACAGATGAACACGAATACTCTACCTTGTTTCAAGTCATAAGACATTAATTTACCTCTTCACTTGCAACACATACTGAATAGAAATATTGAGTACTCAAAGGAGCGGTTTATGGGTAACAAGCCATGTTTCAAAAATATTTACTAAATTATTTCAATTAAAAAAACACTAAAAACACCTAATCTAAATGTTTCCCTTAATCATCAGTGTTTACACAGACTTTCTAAAATTATTTATTCAAACTACAAAACACACCAAAACATATAAAAATTTATGTTTAAGATGTGAAGACTATTCATAATGTTTGGGCAAAATTAGAAAAATTAATCAGTCTCACAAAGGATATTTTGAAGGTGTAACTGAGCAGATGAAAAAGAATTAAGGCAATTCTGAGCTTTTATAACATCCATTTACCCTCTCTTCCCATCCCCCACTAGTGAAATGAAAGGAGAGGTATTGCAGGCTTGAGGAAGTACTTAGGAGCAGGGCAGAACTGCACAAATTGCAGCACTTGCCCCACTCTTGCTCTGTGACATCCTCTTACCCTCAAAGATCAAGAGAAAAAGCAAAACATTCTATGCTTAAAGAAAGGAAAAAGAGAATCCATTAACTCTGAGGAAGAAGCTGAACACTGTTGTTTAATCTTGGCTATGCTAAAAATAAAAAACAGTTTATATCAGTAGCAGCAAAGCTACTGGAATTTCTGAAAACTACTGAAGCGTACTAAAGTATTTAAATAATACTTTGCATTCATTCTATTAGACTGTATCAACCACCTTCTCCAAATTATCTTTGGGCCTTTATTTCATGCCATATAGCAAAGTTTATGATTTTAATTACTTAAATTGATGACAAGTAGAGGAAATACTTGTTTAGCTAAGTGATAAATTAGCTGCCCTGTGAAGTCAAATTGATTAAAACGACCTGACTAAAAGCAAATGTCTGATGTGGTAATGGTCTTATGCATGTTTTGTTAAGTTTGACAGCATCATGTTATGAGGGTTCACAATTCTGCCCCTCATTTGCAGCTTATGAAGTAATCAGGCATGTTAGCACACAGACGTGAGGATTCTCCAGAATGTGAAAACATTTTAAAGTACATAAGGAATTAAGCATTAGGAGAATAAACATGCATTCTGTTTATTTAAAGCAATGAAGTACAGATGACTTGCAAATGATCTAGAAACAGTTCCAGACCCCAGGTTTCTTTCACTGGCCAAATCTCCTGGGCCTTAAATTATTCCTCCAAAACTAACAAAGAAAAAAAAATAATAATCATGCTTTCTCTGAATAGACGATTGAGCAGGAGACAGTCCTGAGCATGAACTTCGGAAAATGAGGACCATTTGTATGTTTCAAGCTGGGTACTTTTCATTATGACACTTGTTAATATGCATTTTTGAAAATTTTGTTCCAACCTGTAATATTCACGGCTTTATTCTTTGCTCTGGGAGTGATTTTTATTCAGGTCACATGGACTACCTATCTCATAGCACCGAGCTCTTCTGCTCTCCATCACTTGAGCCCTTTACAACTACCACCACCTCCATTTAAACACAGAAGATATTAGTTCACGTGCCTCAAAAAAAAAACCAAACCAAAAAACCCACCATCAAAACCCCACCAAACCCAAAGAACCCTCCCTCACACACAGCAGTTTAAAACTAGCTAAGGTTTCTACTCAGCCACTTCCACAGGTTGCCACCACCTACTGAAAAAACATGCCTTAGGAGGAACACTTACTAACTCATAAAAGTGCACAATTTGACAAACTTTGGATAGCATTAAGCAAGTCTGTTTTCTTTTATAAAATGTAACAGATTATGTATCATTAAAATAGAATGATGCAAACATAAAAATGGACTGACATGGCAGAGCAGATAAACATTAACATCAGCTGGGGTCCAGAACAAAACAAACAAGATCATGCCACTGATGGACAGGTTAACAGCCAGTGAGTCTGATGATCATGAAATGCAATTAATTTTGTCCCATTTAATAACATTTCCTGCATTTTAACTTCCGCCTGTCTGATCTTTAATACAAAAACAGAGTTACATTGGACTTTAAATAAGTTAATTAAGTATTAAAATCAATCATGTGAAAGTCTTAATATTTAATATTGTTAGATTGTATATCAAAGTGGTTTTATTATTTATTTACTCCAAACCTTTCCAGAATACTTCATGTGGCAACAGGGGGTCTGTATCTCACAAGATAAATGCATTTACAATGACAAATAAATTATATATAAAAGCATTTGTCTTAATACATGTCATTCAATATTAAATATCACCCATTGGTATCACCCTGAAACCTTAATCCATTTTTACCAACCGCACATTTGTATTATTCAAATGTTGTCTATTAAATAGTTGTCTCAAGAGCCACAGTAAAGGAATACATACCTAAGAACAATTATCATAGGAGTTTTAAAGCACTGTCTACAGATTTAACCCTACAACTTTCATGTCTTACCAGTACTTAAACATGCAAAGTATAAATTCAGTAGTGAATTGAAATGTCAGGGATAAGAAACAACACAAATAGCCTGGGACCATGACAATGTATTCTCTGGGTAATTCACATGATAGTTAAAAACTTCTTTATGCTAGAAGTTAGAAAAGAAAACCCATGAAACTTCATCATAACTAAACACTTTATATTCTGTTAATTTGGTAGATAGGAAATCTTCCACATACTTGTTACAAGCAGGGAAGAAGTTCACGCGGTTGCTAGCTTACAGTTTTCTTGAGGTTACATGATTCTGTAAGAGTTTGACTAAAGAAGAAAAAAATTGAATAAAGAAGAGAGGATTGAAATCCTTAAGTAATGTCAACTACTATATTCAATATCCATAGCCTCCTACCAACCTTGTCAACAATGTTTCCCAGGTCTAATGCTATAATAGTGACATTTGACACTTCTGGTGAAAAAAATTCTCTCTTCTGCATTTGACAACAAAAATATAAACAGCATCAACCATCTTAAATTCCTAAGACTACAGTTATGTGCTCAGTATGGTCTCAAAAAAAAATAAAAATCCATGAACAGATGACACAATAGTTTCCTATAAAAAACGAACCCCACACCCTCAACACAAAACCATACATATTTTTAGTGCAGGCTTATGTGACAGCTCCACAATGAGGGTGTTACAGGAACACAACATTGGCCTAACTTTGATTTCAAACAAGAAACACCTAAAAAGATCTAAAGCCAGCAGCTAAACATAGTCCATGCCCTGAACTCTCCTCGACCCCCAAGATCTAGCTGTTTAGCAGCAGATGTGAAAATGTCATCTTGCCATATTATCACCGTACATCCTTTCAACTAAAGACTCAAACAGAGAGAGGTTCCTCGTAGAGGTGAAGGCGAGGTGGCATGGCAGGGTTTGGTTTCTCTGCTCAGAGAACCATGTGATCTCACATATGATCAAAATTACAATTTAACTGGCATAATCAGTAAGATTTGATGAAATAAATCACGTTACTGTCATTAATGAATATGTCAGCCAAAAGAGTGAGAGTGCTGCCTTGTAAATAGAGGTTATCTGTACTTACTCTAAAATTGAAAACGTAGAAGGCTGAAAACTGGGATAATGAAAGCTGGCAAGAGAGAAGACTACAATACTTGTAGAAGACATATGACGGAAAAGGCATCTAGCTGGACACTGGCTGTCCAGTAAGTTCTTGGAATATACTGGTGAAAGGGAACTTTTACGTAATTGGTTTGCATTTTGTTTTAAGGTAGGAGGAGGAAAAAACACAGGTCGGTCACTGGATTAAATTGAGCTGGATTCTAAGCCACAAGTACATATCAGCTCAAAAAAGAAAGATGAAAAGTTCAAATTAAAGTGGTCTTAGCATGACAAAGTTCATGATTCTTAGGGAAGTAAGCAGGCTACAAACCATTATAATAAAAGGAACACGATTTCAACAAAGCAAATTTTAATTTTTTGGCAAGAAACAAAACTGGAAACAGGAATTCAGGTACGCTGGCCAACTCTTCACGAGGGCTCTCATATGTAGGATGTGCTGATGGAGAGGAAGGACAGAAAAGGCAAGGACATGAACTTGGCTAAACTGCAAACTTCAGTGAAACAAAGTGTAAGGAGGAAGTATGCAAAGTAAAAATCAGGTCATATAATCCAGGTTGATTATACAAAAACACAAAGTTATAGGGTCAAATCAGAAAGGCAAAGAACAGATACAATGCAATTAACAAGCAACACCAGGAACAAGAAGAGAACATTATGTATCATGTAAGGATACACACGTGCACACACTAGTAGGTAGAAGAGAACAATGAGAAGATTTTGTCTGTTCTTCAAAGGAGAGGGAGACTTATCAAAGCTGACAAGGGAGGTGAAGTGTTTTCTGCTTCACTCTTTGCTAAGATTCAGTTGCAAATCAGATGGCTAACACGTATAGCACCATTTAAACAATATGTGGGTTAGCTCAGAGAAAGGAAAGATTACGTAAATCAGTTCTTTTCAAATCATCTCACACAATTCAGTTTAAAGCAATTTCGTGCAATAGTTTTGACTAAATTGATACTGTTGTCAGAGCAGGTAGTTCCATGCTCCTCCTCCTGACTGATCAGTGTTACCCCTGTGCCACTTATCCATGACTGGCACAAGCATCTGCATGCAACCAGTCAGTCGACTCCTTTGAGTTGAAGCTATCCTGCCAAAAAAGTAAGTTTTAACCAAGACCAGTCAAGACCTTGCACTTTGCTAGAATAATCAGCTACAAAAATACAAGATGAAGAGCAACTACTTACGAAGCAGTTGTGATGGAAAGGATATGGGCAAGTGGATCCTAATTTCAAAGTGAGTCAACCATATCATATTACTTCAAAATAGCCAAAACAAGTTTATAAAAATGAGACGTGTAAATCTCTCATCATCTGACACTTGAAAGGCCTGAGCCACAATAGTGTATCCATCTTCATACGTATAGCACAGAAGGACTGCTGCAGTCCAGAGAAGAGCAACATGACCAGTTAAGAGCCTAGAAACTATAGCCTTTGGTGTAAGACTGAAGGAAACTGAATGTTTTACTTTAGTGAAAGGAAGATGGGAAGGAAGGAAAGAAAAATTCAATAAGATTTCAAATCTTTACATCATTCAACTATGAAGCTACTCCCTTTTCTTACAATAATCTAAAAGTGCTGAAAACTCTGTTCATATTAAAACAACTCAAACGACTGGAAACCCATTAAGTGAAAGAAATCCCTTGTCTATTTTGTTTTAGAATATATTTCATCTACCTGATTACAAAACAATTCAACATAATTTAAATTAAAGCTTTCTCCTTCCAAAGATAGTTATGAGATTAAAGTAGTTTACTGCTGTTTATGGTATGGAAATGACTGCTTTTAAGTATTTAAGAGTTTTACTTTCAGGAACACACAGGCAGCATGCTATGCTACACACTTTATGTTTTAGTAATACATATGTAACTCAAAGGGCCAAAGAATGTCAAGACTGAAAGAAATCATCAAAACAGTGAACTGGAAAAAATGGCAACTTAGCCTGCAGCCTTACCCAAAATGATAGTAACTAGCTTAGACACTAAAAGTGTATTCAATGCAATAAATTTCTAGGATATCACAGCTTTAAAGTAGTAAGCAATTAATCTAGGATTCAGCCTTTATTCTTTCACTATTTTTAGAAAACAGTTTCCTACAGGGGTTGACAGAAATTTTATAGAAACACCAGCATGTTCATGCACACACAGAGGCATTTACATCAAATATTTCTCTTCTAGTTTTGTCTTCTAGATATGCAGATGCTAAAGCAGCATGGTCTCATGCTGAGGTACAAAGGAAGTTGGTGTAAGACCCATTTGCTAAGGAAAAACAACAATTTCACAGGCACTTTCAAAGGAGCAGAGAGAGAATTCATTTTCTATCTTACAATGAAGTTTCTATGTAATGTGAAGAACCATAACCCATGTTCACCTAGATGATCCAATCCTTATGAGCAAATTCAAACGGGCACAGTCGCAGAGGGAAACAGCGCAAGAGGAAAGCAAAGACAAGGTGCTATCTGAAATCTAATTCAGCTGCAGTGCAATAAATGCAAATTTCAAGGATTTCTCATTACTTCTGCCAATGGGAGTGGTGGCTTACTTGAGTATGTCTAAAAACCATACTCAGAGGAAAAAAGCTTCAGAGTAGGGCTACCCCTGGTAAAAACCATGCTGAAGCTTCCCATGAACGCTCCCTCTCACACCCAAATGCTCAGTCTCAAGACATACTCTCTGTAAGGCACAGCGTTCATGTCATACTGCCTGCTCACACTGCTCTCTTCAGCCTTGCCACATCAGGAGTAACAGAGCCACTCTAGGGGCTCAGTATTTTTGCAGAATGCTCATTCATATCTAGAATGTACTGAGTTTCAAAGAGCAATACCTAAATAAAATGAAATAAAATACCTCAAGCAAAGGAAACCCCTAAGACTTGGAAATACAAGGCACAGATGAAACCTGCTAACCTTAGCAGGTAGTTGACTGCATGAAAGCACTTTATACCAAGATATTATAGTCATCTTTTTTTTTTTAAGAAGGAACATGCAACTGCATTCCACTCTACTAAAGAGATGACAAGGTAGATGACTGCAGACAGTGAACTCTGCTGCTCAGCTCATCCTGCTACATCTCTCTTGTTTCTGGTGTTCAGGAACTCTCAGTACTAATTCCTGCCAAGTTTAGTAATGTTATAAATGGGAGAAAATTACAGTGCAATACTCTTTCTTCTTTAATAATTTGATTTCTTAATACAGTGTTATCTGTTACAACTTATTTTTTATATCCCTCCCCACTCTCATATTTTCCATTCAGATTTTTCAGCAGCTGGATGAAATGTTCTACACTTTCCTGTACACGCACATAAAGGTGTCAAGGGAACAAGTGGTCTTGCTGAAGTCTTCAGACACAGAGAAGCTAAACAGGCAAGGCCACCGCAGCATGATTTCTACAATGCACTGTTACTTAGAGGCATCTGTTCCTCCTAAAATATTTTCTGAGCCGTCCCTGTTGCTTGTCAGAGCATGTAAAACACAGGCATAGAAGTCACCAGCACAAGCAGCATGATACATCAAACACACACTGGTGGTACCACCTCAAAACCCGAAATAGATGCAGGTGTTAAACAGCAAGTAGGAAAGCAGTACTTTGCAAGGTTATAGGGGAACAAAAGTCTGGCTATATAAAAAAAAAAAAAAAAAAAAATTCTGCTGAACTTTAGAAACATACCTTAAAATTTACAGTAACAATAAGAATCCATAAAAATTTAATTCAGAAAGAAGGATAAAATATGCTGTTTAAAGGGGGAAATAATAAAAGTGAATTACAATATGAGTTAAAAGGGCTTTTTGGTTTGGCAGTAAATTTCTCTCACCAGAAACATCTGTCACCAACAAGTTCTACTCTATTTACCCTAAGTCTTGGGTTTATTTTGCTTTAGAAGTGGGTCAGCACACACTACGCAGCAAGAAGCAAAAGCCTGGTTTTGCACCACATTCTTAGACAACACCTAAGCAGCAGGGCAAGACCTTAGACAAGACCAGAAGCAGCAGGCTAAGGGATCAGTCACCCTGAGAACTGTATATGCACTTCTGCTCTGGTGAATGAGAGCAGAACAGGCAGGACTCTAAAGCTTTTTGATTTTTAATAGGCAATACAATAGACTGACGGCTCCCAAATACATTAGGCTTAGTTGAGTGCTCTCTCTAATTCACCAACCACTATGAAATGACTGAATCTCCCAGCGTTGTCTGAATACCAAGTTTTGTTGTATGCAACCAACAAAAAGGAAGTGGAATTCCCACAAAGCAGTGAACACATCTGAAGAATTGTACTGGAACAACAGCTGTCATTAGACTTTACAGAAAGCTTGCAACACCTTTGAGGCTAAGCTTTTAAGCCCATTTTATTAAAAAAATATAACAGATGTAAACAAGATATGGTTAGAAACCTCCTTGATTAAATTTTTCCTCTTGTTTTTAAAAAGCCTTTGCAGACAGTTTTCTTGTCTGTGTTAGACAGACAAGTATGACTTTTTAAAGAATATTTAACATACAAATCATGACAGCATTAACACTCTGAATCTCCTGGACACAATAGCTGGTTTCATATACTTCTTTCCAACTCTTCCCCCCCCCCGTCCTTCTGATGGATTTTATTATTTTCTTTCTCTCCAAACAAACATATGAAATATCAATTTGCAAAAAGCTAGCTTTCAGATCTTATTTCCTGCTATAGACTCTGTATGACCTCATTCTCAAAGTGGTCACATGCAAAAGCCCAGAAAATGTTCTTTTTGTTATGTTGTTGCATTTCTGGTAATAGTTCAGGTAGAAAAGTGACCTAACGGTGGCCAGGTTATGGACCACTTAGACCATCAAGAAGAATGAAAGGAGAATTTTGAACTCGAAAGAAACCAAGCATATAGGATGTAGTTGTGATCTGTTCTCACTTTCTTTTCTTACTTAATAGTAAGGCTCTGCATCTTGGAGCACTTAAAATTAGTAGTCACTTCTGAAATTATGGTCTGTCATGTATTATTCATCTTCCTTTTTCTCCTAAAAGGAAGACATAAGATGGCAGTAGCAGTTGTTCTTAGCTTCCTGATGGAAAAAGGAGGAAAAAGTTGACCGAGGGGACAGATCTTTTTCAAAGGAGAGGCGACAGACAGAGATTGCCTAGCTGAAATGACTATTCTCTGTCAAACACATATTGCAATTCCACCTGTTGCCAGGAACGCTTCATTGAAGCTTAAGAATCTCTCAGGCAGGCACCAGATCCCCTGCCTACTCATCCAAACTCTTGTGCTTAGGAAGTTTTTGTACTTCACCGTCGAAGAAAAAGGGAAATCCTGTTCTATTTTAGCAGCCACATTTATAAGCAAACCACTGAATACAATAAATCCAGACAACTTTAACATGATTCGTCATTTTTCCATTTAGAGGTTTTGACAGTATCTTATCAGAAATGAAAGCCAAAACATAAAAGATAATTGAAACTAAATTCTTTGGAAAGATAGAAAATCACTCTTTCACTATGCTACTCCAAGTCAGTTTTCTTTCTCCCAAAGAACCTCACATAAGACTCCCCTCATTCATCCAAATAACTGAACATAATATTTTTATTATCAAGATTTATTTCCAAAAAATGTCATCTAGTGTATCTATACAAAGTTAGCCTGCTAGAAAGAATATTTTCTCACCTCCTTTAAATTCAAGATTGCCTCTGCATTTAGTGGAGCTCTTTCACTGCACTGATGTCAGAAACAGCAGATCAAGAAAGCGGTCTCACCTTCCAAAGACATACACACAGTCTGGCTTTTAAAAGGTAACGTAGAGGACTACAGAATATTTTGACTAAAACTGTTTGCTTTCTTTTTCCCAAAGCCAGTAGGTATGATCATGTGAGATATGCAGAAAAAGAACAGTTTTTGTTTTTGTTGGGCTGTTTCTTTCATGATCAAAGTACCATTTGACCACTAAACTGCTCAGTTCACGGGTAAAATGCTTTACAGCTTATCCACACCCTAATATTACACATTAAACTTTTAAACTTGTTTCCTGCAAACAGCTGCTTTCATGGATATGTTCCATGCTGTCAGAACTCTTCTTCTGATTCATACTATCAACGGTCTTAAAGATACCATCTGAAACAATCACATCAGTTTTCATTCCCATCAACAGTAGTTGTGGTGCAAACTGATGTGTGAATACTTCTAAACTTTAATACAGCAAGCAACTATTTAACTTAAGACCAGTTTTCCAAATTAAAGGTATGCATAGTCTGTCACATTGACTTACACCCATATGGCACTTTTGTACAACTTAAAGTCAATTTAGTCATTTTGATTCTAGTTTATATTTATGCAGTCCATCACGAAAAAGCCCACTTTACCCTAACCTAGGTCCTCTGTATTCCATATGTACATGCAATCTACTACATCAATCAAAATGGCTCACAGTTCAGATGATGTATACGCAAATAAATGTACTTTACCTAGAGGTCAAAATAATTTCTGTAAGAGCACAGTATATTCTCTTGTTTTTAGCTACCTCCTACAACCACGAAGCATAAAACTTTAACAAGCTGCAAAATAACAAATTGAACACCATACATCGAGGTTTTTTAGTGTCACTCTAGGAACGCTATAATTATAATCAAGAAAACACTTAATTTTTAACTCTATTTTTACTGTATCTTTCTACCTTGTGGCACATGGTGGCCTATGCCAGTTTTACTACAAAATAGGGTTATGAGGAGGAAAAGGTAAGAAAAACAAACAAACAAAAAACCCCCAGTTCTGCTACTCTGAGATCGCATGTGCATGAACTAAGGTGTGGATGTTGGCTTTTTAAGACAGGAATAAGGGTAAAACATATAGGCACTATCTCAGCTTTTGCAACAACCCAACACATGGGGGATCACCATGACAGTGGATAAACTAGGACTTTACTACCATCAACCCTGAATTGTTTCTTAACAAGGCTACAAACCATCATAATTCTGATTTGACAGAACTGTGAGACTTTCAAAACTGCAATTTCAGCACATTAAGTACAATAGGTAGGATTTTTCAAAAATGTTTTAGAAACGCTGAGAAATAAGGTAGGTTGAAACGTATACCTCTGACTACATTGGTCACATGAAGAGAAAGCTGCAACACAAATGCACCGAAGAAGGCAGGAATACTTGTCTACACATGGTGGGAAAAAAAAAGATTGCTGAAATGTTAATTTCCACTTTTGTGCTTATTTCTTTTTTTAATGGACTTTCTTCCTTTCATAGATGTTGGACAACACTAGGCCTATGAGCATGAAAGCTTTTTAGAAAGCCCTATAATTTACTCTTTCTTCAAATTTGACTCAGAAAAATACACATACATAGCTGAAATAAAAAAGGAATGAACACATATATATGACAATTCAATTAAATGACTGCATAATACGTGTGTGAAAAATAGTTTCTGAACTTGTCACGAGAGACTACAGAAGACTGAATTCTGGCTTCTCTAAAACTGATTTTATTAGGCTGGACAGCCAGCCTCAGTGCTCTAACGTACATGTACAAGGGCCACTGCTCTGGGTTAATGAGAAGTTCTGACCCTGAGACTTTTTACTTTTGTTCGCTCATCTGAGGCAACTGTGTAATTATTTTAAGAACCTTTCTATACTTCAGTTTTACGCATATTTCCAATAAAGATTTGGGAATCTAATTTAAATATACTGCATGTTACTGTGACTTGCAGGTATTAAATTAGTAAAGGAGAGCTCTACACTTGTATACCTTACCCTCATCTCTGAAAAATAATTAACACATACCAGATGCTGTGTAATGACTTATTGAAATATGCAAATAAAAATATTCAAAGGGCCTTCACTTATTTTATGACAACGAAGTCCGTAACTATGCTATTCCAAACAATCCTGTTCCTTATATTCTTAAGCATACACATGTACAATGAAACACAGAAGTAAAATCTTTGCTTTCTTTACAAGAAAACAGGATTTGAGTTGGAAGTCTAAATGTCAACCCTGAACATTATAAAATTATACAGAATAAGGAGGAAACAGGGCTGATAGTGCATATAAATATGACAGTGTATTAGGCTGCATTTAATTACCAGTTCAAACAACAACCTGATCTAACCTTTGACAAGTAAAATAAATGTTCTGAATAATTTAACCAAAGCAAACATTTGCTGTTAAATGCTGGCTAATTATAGCAAGAGTTGTACTGAGAAGGGGAAAAAACCCCAAAGAGATGGTAATTTATACACTTCTGCAATTGCTACAGCTATTCCTTGAAACCCTGGAATTTTTTTCCATACGGGATAGCTACTAAGTATCTACTTTGGGAAAAAAAATCTGTCTCTGTTTAAAAGAAGAAGCACCATATTAGAGTAAGTAGCTTTGAATTACAAGCACTGAAGAAATAGTCCAAATATGGAAAGTAAGGTAACGTTAGTTTCAAGAATATCCCCCTTTTCTATTGATGGCTTTCTAAGATGAGAAGTCTTCATTTGCAATGCTCTCTATCACACTGGAAGCTAAGAAAGGGCAGAACAATGACTAAGTCTTTTCCAAAGCGTCAGTGCCAAATCACACAAAAGCCTCATTACAGGATAGGGGAGCACAGTTCAGTCATGTCCAATGCACTTCTGAAGAGTAATGAATAAATTTAAATTCCTTCTTCATATAAATACTAGGTCAACAGTTAAATGACATAAAGAAACCAGAAAGATTCTCTAAAAACAAACCCTCCCAAATTATGTAATGATGAAATAATTCCACCACTATGACTTTTTCAGATATATTATCTACAGCCAGATATACTATCCATATGAAATATTGAGCTTATTTCACAAAGAAGCTAAAGATCTCAGAAAAATAAATACATGTGACAAGGACAAATACTTAAAGTCAGCATGCTTCCAATATCAGAACATCAATAACCATGAAATTGAAACCATTAGAAAAAAGATGTGTTTTTCCTGCAGCATATATGCCTTCCAGTTGTAGGCTATTTCAAAAGAAGTGAATGGCTTTTGCTATCTTTGGGCCAAGAGTTTCGCTTATTTATGAGATGAAAAGTTAGCAACAGCATCAGCTGTCTTATCTGCATGCACAAGAACTATGGTTCAGAAGAATCAGAAGACCATGAAAATTTCACAGACAAGCAATGCACGTAAACTAAAGAAGCCTATAAATCCCTAATCTTGAATATATATTAATATTTGAAGGCTTTATATAATCTGCAAAGTAAAAAGTGAAAACCATTAAAAACATTAAAACTGACTGTAAGTATGCTCCTCTCTTTTCCCAAAAGCAATTTGTGTGCAGATAAGTTCTGGACACATGTTTCTGAGACAAACATATTATTTTTAAGTTACCTTTTATATTTTCATAAATATTTAAGCTCTCCCTGAAATTTTAAATATGTTTATAGAGACATGAATGCTAACATTCTTAGCCTCTTATAATGAAAAAATATGAATTAAACTGTATCTTGCACGCTGTAAGAGAAACAATTTTTAAAAGAAACAAATAATAAATTCACAAAAAATTTACCACAGATTGTTTACTTGATAATGAGTCAGGTGGATTCAAAAAGCTGAAGCAGATTTTCTAGCTTACAGTGTAAACTGAATATTAGAAAATTGAGTTTGAAGGTCATTACTATTCTTGCTCCATATCTCGGTATAAAGTCCTTAAGCAAATAAAGTAGTAAAGAATTTGACAAGACCCATGCCTGACACTCTGGAGAAATTCAAGTACAGAATTAATTTTACACTGTATCTACTGCTTCATGCCAAATGGACAGTGAAATGCACTGGGTTTTCTTATGCTGAAGCATCCATAAAAACATACTCAGCTGTATTTGGACAGGACGGAGGGAAACCTTAGGCAGTCATTGGTAAATGCAATGAATCAAGTCTTCCCTGCTATTTTACTGCACATAAAACTTGGGCATTTAAGCATAAAACTGGAACAGATCTTCTCTAGAGCTTTTAAGCTTTTTGCATTCTGCACTTGAAATGTTATCAGGTTCAGTAAAGTAAATTTTGCTAATAGGAGATACCTTTACCTTTCTATCAATCCAAAGACAGCAAAAAATAAAAATAATCGCTCTATTCTAAAATTTTACCTTCTCCGAGATACTTCTTTTTTAGCTAAACAACAAAATAAACAAAACCAGCCAGGTCATAGGTTGTGAGAGCTCCTGTGAAGATTGCTGCTTGATAGGGAGCTCACACTTAATGCTAGCCACTCATCAGTGCCAATTACACTTTCCTGTTACTCCTAATTTTCTGAACTGTTGCATACTTTAAGAAGTACAACATTAAACACCTAAATAGGAAATTTAACAAAATATTTTATATTTAATTAATTAAATCTGATAGAAACATTGATAGAAATGCTAGTGTACTAAATGCCAATATACTAAAAAAAACCCACCCCACCCCTCTTGGCTATAGCTGCAAGAAATATGCACTCTTCCTGAATATCATCCTAGGTATCAGTCTGATATAGCCGGTGGTGTCACTGGAAGGGTGATTATAACCAAACAATTTAGTTACATATGTACATGTACTGGGTTGTAAACTAGCTAATATCTTTACCCAGCGTGGCCCACCTGGAGGACAACTTATCTGAGTCCAAAAGATATCTCCAGTCAGGCCATTAAAGGAGAAGAAGGATACCATGATGATGAAACTAGCCAAGCTTCTCTTCTGACTTTATGCACCAAATTTTAACCCCGAAAACCCCAAGAACTAAGGATTGAGTTAGTCCTTTTGATTCATACTTTTGTGCAATACCTTATAGAGAAATCAGAATTAGTAATAAAATAAAAAGTAGAATGGATAAACCAACAGAAATAATAGCAGAACTACAACTGTGGGCTTCTTTCTGAACTAACACAACATTTCACCCTGGTCAGCCTGTTTTTATAAGTAACAATTAATTTAGTCTGTAGTGAAGTTTCCTGCATATTTTAGTTTGCACATACTTGTAAGGTCTTCCTGAAAAGAATTCACTTCTGTGTAGAATGGCTTTGTGATGTGGATTAGCCTCCACAAGGGATCTAAATTGACAATAATGAATTCATTTTATATAGTAGGCTAGACTTAAACGAGAAGTGAAAGGCCAGTGCCAGCAGAGTTCAGTGATCAGCCACTGCTGTTCTCTCTATAATTTACTGGTTGAGTTTAATAATTACAGCATTGCCTTGATAATCTGTAGCTGCAGCATACTGGAAGAAGAGGAAGAGAAAATTTTTCTTGTGTTAATAGGAGAACTGAATTTTTTTATTTAAATGCAGACCCACATAAGCTGCAAACAGAGTATTTATAACGAACACCTAAGAACACTGACACTGGTTTAAACTAAAATTAATTTATATCACTCAAATCCGGAAAAACAGAATTTCAAGCCTTGATCTTATTAGGATACTTAATGTAATCTTATTAGAATGTGAGCTTCTATATATCAGAGTGTTTTATACACTGCAAATATATTTTAAAGAGCTCCAATAAACATTACTAAACAATTCACTACTGATCTCCAAACCTAGTTTCGCAGGCGCAGATTACTGGATCTGTAACTAATACAGCAGGAGTGGCAATGCCTTCACACAGGCAATATTCTTGCTGCTATACAGAACTGGCTGTCACATGAGTGTTAAGTGAGTTTCCAGGACTTTCTCATCTCCTAACTGCCTGAGATTTAGCACAGAGCAGCATGCTTTCCAAAAGGACAGAGTACCTACAGCTTCAGCGGAAGCAAATGGGGATCATAGATGCTTAAAATTTCAGAAAATCAGGCCTGGTGCCATATACAAGGAAAACGCTGCCAGAAATGTCACTCACAGAATCCATGCCTGCCACTCCACAGAGATTCATATATGCTTAATGATGGCTAGCAAGTACAGAGAGCAGACCTAGCTAAGGAAAAACAACAGAAAACTAGGCAGCAGGCAAGCGATGAGCACTCTGTCTGCACTCGTATCCCCACTGGCAAAGTACAAGTAAAATGGTTAAGAAACTGGTAAGGCTGATGCCAAAAATTTAAATGTTTCTAAGGACTACAGCAGACCTTAAGAAATAGAGTTTTTAATCTCATTTGAAACAGTTTCAATACTTCAACATTAATGTATGCACATATATATTAATGAAGCAGACACGTTAATCCCCCCGATGTCGATGTCTGCGAAGCATCTTAGCTCTTACTTCCTTCACCATCAGTCGTGTGTAAGTAACATACTGTGGCAACATATGAATAGTTCATAGCTCCAGCACTGAATGAATGAATGAACAGTGACCTAAACGCAAGCAGCAATTAAGGTTTCTGTTTCTTTACCCATCAGCTATTGCACATACTCACAGCAAACAAGTGTGTTTTTCTGACACGCACACTTGTCTGTTAATAAGTTAAAGAACTATTTCAGTCAAGAGCCTTTACGTTTTTCCCCTACACGCTTCGTTTCTTGCTACATGCATTGGAGTTTTACCCTGATAGAGATGTCGATGACAAGCTGAAGAAATGGAGGTGATGCTGCCAGGGATTAAGGTAAAGAATACTACGATACTTTGCAGAAGCACAAAGGGTCTGCCGCTGTTTCCCCACACTTGGAAAGCTTAAGTGCAAGGTTTCTGATAGTGCAGTGAGAGTTTCCAGTTAGCACTGCCATTTGATTTTAGTACGTAGTTATACATCCCTTGCAAGACTTTAATGTACTACACCGAAGTGTAAGGAAAGAGAAAAATTCCAACATTTTAAATGGCAGCAAGCATGAAATAAATACAATACACCGTTTTGGTTTATTTTCTGTTTCTTTTCAAGGGGTGTGTGTTATTTTTTAGGTTGATTGGGGTTTTTGTTGGGGTTTTTTTGTTGTTTGGTTTGGATTTTTTATACTCTATGGAAGAAGGGGAGCAAAAAAACCTCACATAGCCATGTCTGTTCTTTTTCACAGGTTCAGTTTGAAATAATTCTACTAATAATCTACTGCCTGTTATCAATACAGTAGGCATGTGTTCAGAGATAAATTACATTTTAATTCACTCCACTGAAACTAAATTCCAGTGTCACAATCTTGTTACAGGAATCATCTGTAAGAGCAACCACCGGCCTTTAAGGGACTAGAAGGTACAATTTTAAGTAAAAGCAGTCCACAAAAATACTCTTCCATTTGTAATCAGAATGACTGACACAATCTTAGCTATCAGTGAAAATGCTATAGAAATCTCTTTTTTGAATCTTTTCTCTCAGTTTAAAAACTGAACCAGGTTTCCCTATTATCTACAATATACGGTTCAAAATTCTCAGCCCCTGTTAGTCTGGCAAAAAAATGATCTCTGCAAAAATAAGATGAAGAAAATTAAGACAACCCAGACCAAAGAAAAGAAACAGATCCTGGGAGCTGTTCGTGCATTAAATGAGCATTACACTAACGCATTTGTCTTTGTAGAAAGTAGAGAAAAACAAAAGGAAAGCTATCTGCTTGAGATAAGTAGATTTTTTTTTTCTTTTCTATACTAAGCTTTTTAGATACAACAGTGTAATTTTATTTTATTCTTTTTTTAATCAAATAATCAATGTGTATAATTGGTCAAGGGAACTAAGAGCCTACTAAAGTGCAAAGTGGATGATTGGCTCCTTTATTCTTGAAGGTTGCATCATGCTGGTTTCTTACTTTCAAAGCCAACATTTGTACGGAACATGTATTCAATAACTAATGTTTAACACTTTAATAAACTCTTTACATTTCATGAACAGTGTGTGCTACAGAAACAATCGATCCTCATAATTCAAAATTGATATTAGCTCTGCCCCTTCCAGCACCAATTCTGAAACTATGGCATGTATCAGGTATGTATAAATTTTTGAAAAAGCACTTCATTTTACATTATACTGTTTTTCTCCAGCACCTTACTGTGTTCTTAGAATAACAAGGTATGGCTTTTCAAACCTTGGCTTCCTCCCAGCCTTTAACCAGTCAGGAATGTGCATGTATGTGGGTATGGGGGTGTGTTAATGTAATATATATATTACTATATAGGTAAAATACTACCTTTGCAGGATAAATGATGCTACTCCTTTTACTACAAGATAATTTTAATATAAGGGACAACAAGAACAGAAGAGGTTGCAAGATCTTGTATCTCAGAACATACATTAAAATCTTTCACAAATGCAGAAAATAATTATCAGAAACCACTTGTTATGAACAAAATTTAATTTCCCTAAACTCAAACCCTACGACATTCAGCTAACATTGAAGAAACTGGAAAGTAAAAGGACTCAAACTGCCAAAAAGCAATATGGGTGAAAACAGCATTTGTTCTCACTTTCAGAGGCAAAAGTAATGATATGGTAAAATGCAAACTCTATTTTAAAATGCAGGTAATACTGACAAAGATCTGATTAAGAAGAAATGTATGACTGGGCAAGAAAAGGCTAGCCGATCAGACTGACAACAGCAGAACAATTTGGAAACTACTGATTCAGCTGGTACCTACTGCTACTTTATCCGAAGCACATGTGGGGATTGTATCTATGTAGGAAGGGGAGCAAATTTGGCAAAGCTGTGGAAAGAAACAGTGAGCTAATCTCAAGTCATAATGGGTGGACTTCTCCACTGTGTGAAACGCCATCCTAGATATAAAAGAGCTTCTCTGTGGCATCATTTCCTGGATGCTTGGAATTGGATTATCAGTTTTGCTGCAGATTTACAAGGCATTAAGGTAGCTTTAGACTCCCTCCATCTCTCCTGTCCTTCCTGAATATTAATCTCACATTTATTCTTGAAAATTATTTATATTAGAAATTAAAAAATCATGTAACAGAGATATAGGAAAGCCACCAATTCAAATTTTAAGTTTCATACATAATGATCTATTTTTATTCATTCTTCCTTTTAGGACTTCCTTGTACATATTCACGTATTACTTTTCAACCTTGCCAGAGCTGAGAAGTTGAATGGACACAACAGACCACTGAAGGAGAATAGGTTCTGTCATGATAAGCCAACACAGCTCTAGGCCAATTTTGGACATTATTTGGCAAGCGTTACTGTATTAAGGAAGCAATTTTTCAAGGTTCATGTGCACCAAGTGCAGTGTATATTATACAGCTATTATAAAAGCAGCATTACCACAAGACTGAATATATCTTGTTCATGTAATTATCTAGTCAATTCAACGTGCTCACACAACATTTACATACAACTAAAAACGCAGAAACTCACAGAAAGCAAAATCTCCATTGTGTATTGCTCTTGGGTAGCTGACGCTCCCACTTCTTTCTTAAAACCACATTCCGTAATATTATTCAAAAAAGAAACTTGCACTTCACAGCTCACCAGGCTTAGGAGTCTTACAATCATATCTACAAAAATGAAAAAGTAATCAGAAATTTCATGGACAGTATACACACTTATTAATATGATCTGTTTTATTAGGTCCCAGCAAAAACATCTTATTAGTTCTACAATCAAATGATTCAGAAACCATCCACACTTTCTTTGCCTTTTAACAGTTCCAATCAGTAGCAGATCTAGGTGTAATCAACAGCAGCAGGGGGCTTTAGGAAGCAAAACAAAACAAAAACAGTAGGGATCTTTACTAGCTTACAGTAATTGATACAAGGAGATGTTGTATGTTACTGCAAGTTAGCCCAAGATAAGGAAAAGCTATGTGAAAATTCCCTGTTATCTACAACTGCCATTTCATATAGCGACAGCAACACAATAAGCTTCTAAAAAATGGAGTATTTAAAGTTTACTGAATTTCTTGCTGATCTAGAAGATCTTCTTCATCTCTTTTTTGCCCCCTCCATTTTACATTTTCTGTAACAAGATCAATATTTGGGTTACCATATATTCAGAAACCATGGATGTCACCCCTTAAATTTGTGAGTGGGCTGCACAAGCGATATAAAGTCCCTCTTCTGTAGGAGTTGAGCACATGGTCTGAACAGCACTTTTAGCCCCTGCTATGCATGGTAGCGAAACTACATTTCCCATATGTTAGTGCTGACAGGCTGACTGATATAAATTCAACTCAAAGAAACTTACATACAAGTTATTTTTACGCTTTTTAATCCTTTTCCTCTATTAACAGTGTCCCAGATATAAGAAAGGAATACATTAAAGAGAAATTGATAAGTGGTGCAATAATTTATGCACCCTTTGAGTGCTAGGACATCTGCATAAAACGAGGCCAACGCCTTTTTGATGTCAAGGATCTTGGGATAGTTCCAAATTGTAAGTATTTAAATCCTAAGCTTTTAAATTTCCATTGATTTTAACACAAGCGCAAAGAGATAAGCATTCAAGTATCTTTTTGGATCTGCCCTTGCTACCAGCTCTGAAAAAGATTGTATCTAGCCACAGACACGCAGCACTCAAAGGACAACCAGCGAGCATCTGACAGTGAAAATCCATGTTGTCACTCCTGTAACATTCCTCACTTTGCTAATTTAAAGCAAGTTTACATAAAAAAAAAAGCAATCACATTTTTGGACTGAGGCACAGGCAGAGCCACAGAGACGACACACTCCCACCACCCCACCTCCTCTGTAGAACCTGAGAAACCAGCAAGCAGTCTATGGGTTGCTCTCTTAGTGGCCAAGTGAAGACACATGGAATTCAAAATTTGTTACAGGTGACGCACTCAATGACCACCAAATGAGTATCAGAAAGTCTTACACTTGCTTGGGCCATCGTCGCCTCTTAAAGAGCAGAAGTTCAAAATTACATAAAAATGTCTAATTAACTACTTACCATATCGATAATTTTATTCTTTTTAATATTGTTGTAAGCTTTGCAGCAAAGCCTACTGCTTTAGCACACATCTTAACCAGAAACATGAGTGTGGAACATGCTGGGGTCAAACCATGATGGAAAAAGCATCACGTGGAATCACCACCATACTTCTGCAGAAGTACAGCAATTCACTCCCAGAAGCTGCCGACAGTGGATAAAACATACCACCTACCTCAAATCTGTCCTCAAAAGAGGACATTTTCCAAAGAAACTGTGTATCATTTAGTGGAAAGGC
>Ga0065711_1027026_pt1:0-27500 | contig 55423 bp, 21 predicted proteins | sample Hoacrofraction12_FD_59098 | JGI IMG/M metagenome (GOLD analysis project Ga0065711, IMG submission 59098) | Hoatzin crop microbial communities from Cojedes, Venezuela - Epithelial fraction 12 v2 (version 2) | ecosystem: Host-associated > Birds > Digestive system > Esophagus > Crop... | reverse complement strand
AATGAGACTTTACAGACTAAAATTAGAGGCTCAAGTTGCTTAGATAATCAAGGAGAGAAGCAGGTGCCTTCATGGAGAAGATTCAGTACTCTTCAGTCTGATACCTGAGGCAGATCTGATGAAATGGTCAAGAGCTGAGAAATTACAGAATGTCACTTCTGGCTGCTTTCACTATCAAAGCATCCATACCAACGTATTTTACGGGAACTGTGGATTTTGCACCTTATCCTTCAAAATCTATTTATACAATCAAACATGAAAACAGAATTATTCTGGAAGCTATAAATGACACTAATCTTCCAAAGAAAGGTAGCGAGTAAAGCTGAAGCCCTGCTAGGCACTGCAACAAATCAGAAGTGATGATTCAAAACTCTTTAATGGCCATAAGAAAGCCTTAATGCAAACACACTGCTTTTATTATGTTCCAAAAGAAACAAACAAAAATTCTCAATGAAATATTGACTCCAAAGAGTATAAACTATTTTAAAAAATAAGTTCATGCTACTATAATTCAAAATTCTTCTTTTTTTTTTTTTTAAGGAATGTTATGAACCACAGTATTTGAAAATGGGGTAATTTTGTTGTGTAAGCAGCCTTTCTTAAAGAACATTTCAATGACCCAGTTATGTCTCTGTTTTATTTTTGTAATATTTTTCTACGAACTAGGATAAGACTGCAGTTAAATGCTGTTCTTCAATTTATTTTTCCATCTGCTTTTAGCTGCAGTATAGCATATTTTATCACATTTGATATACGGGGTCAAAGGAATAAAAAAATTAACCCTGTATTTTTGCGTAAAATGTATTAATAAATTCTGGTGGTGCAAGCTCAGCAAGTAGAATATTTTTTACTAGTACTATCTTGTGATTGTGTTTTTGCAATCACTTATACTTCAGCCGCTAACAATTGAATGCAGTTTTCTACGTTATTAACACACTTCCACAAATCACAGGGAAAAATCCAGTATCTGAGCAAAGGAGAATAAAAGGTCACATTTTCAGAAGGTAATCTTTTCACACATACAAGAGGCAATAGGCCAAGTCACTTAGCTTCTCCTCGTTAATCAAACTGCACAATTTCAGCACAGTGGTTGAGATGTAGGTGGTGATAAAACGATCCTCAGCTTGGGAACACGTCCAAGATACATACACACTCCCAAACACCTCCCCCTACTCACCCCACCTCCAGTTGATTTGAACACAGACATATTTATCAATACTTTTTAATGTAGCAATCATACTGATAGGGACAATTATGAAACAAGAGAGAGGTCACAGTAAACCCAACTAGGAGTATGTGACCAAAGTTATGTGGGGAAAAAATGAACTAGTGTCAGCATCAAGCATCTGTTGCTGCTGGTGTGCGGACAAAGCAAGTGCCAGAACAAGGAGGCAGTTTTGTAGATCTACTGTTCGTCAAGTCGCCCACTGAAGCAAGCCTTGAAATCAGTGTGTGTACTGCGGCCATCTGTTTACTTTTCACTTGCAAAACTCTGACTCTTACCATTTCTTTGAAGCCATGGTCAATGTCAAGAAGCAGGTACAGTTCTGATGATCTTGCATGTTTTTTTAACTTGGCAAGGGGACAAAAGGAAGGAAGACAGAAGTATATAATTAGCTTAAAAAAAAGGGATTACAGGAAAAGGATCTTCATTTATTCAGGTATATTATATCCCAAAGGGATTAAACTATCATGGTTCCATGAAAGCAACCATGAAAACAGAAAGACTGGCCTGGCACAAAAAAATGATTTATTTACTTAGCTTTGTAAAAGAGAGCTGCTGAACTGACCTGTACTTAAACAACTTGTGTCTGCTGTCTTCCTGCAAGTGACCAAAAAGAGAATCGTTCAAATGATCTATGATAAAGTAGATTTAAAAACTCAGATACTGTCAAATCACCAACAAACACTACATTGCTAAATTCCACTGCTGATTAGAATTACTGTGCAGTCCACGCGGAGAAATCCATGGTCCATTCACCAACGCTGTTCATGCAACATCTCATGCACACATCTACTGAATCTTCACCGTTTTTAAGGTTCTTTTCTTTGGAGTCGACATAAACTTGCTTCAAGCTGTACTATACAATCTCATTTACTCATGTACCTTCTTACTCTTCTCCCTGCTTCACTGATTTCATGTATCTACCTCCATTTCCTGTGCTTTTTCAGGACCCCCACAATTTCTGACAGACATTTTTCCTTTAAAAACTTTCAGGCTTTCTCTTTCTCTCTTTTAATCTTCTAAAAGTCAGAAGAGATGTCCTTTATTTTCACTTTTTTATTTTTCCTCTATCCCAGGTCCTAAAAAGGAATATTTAAATTAGAACCCACATATATCACAGGTTAGGTACTGTATGATTTCTGTATATGTGCACATGGGTTACAATGTGGGTTGCCCTGCACCAATTCCATTAAAATATCCTTAGACAGACAGACCTACTTATATTGCACACAGGACTAATGAATCTAGGTAAGATAAGTTAGGTGATGAAGATGATGCCGTGTCAGCATTAGATATTACCAAAGAATTGGAAAGATGTTCACATGCTGGATGAAGGTAGATGGTATGATTTCTTCAGAACTACAGAAATTTGAAAAATCTCAATTACCTTTTACATTTAAATGCTTGCTGGGTGTGGTAGAGGCATGCGTGTGTGTATATGAACCTGTGCATTTTGAAAGCACCAGTCAACAAATAGATATGCTGGGTTTCAACCCATTGAAACTTGAAAATGAACTGCAGATTTGTGCAGAAGCTGACATTTTTACAGTCGAGTCAGGTCTTTCACCTCTGAAACAACTGCTCCAGACAGTACTCTTTCCAGATAAAAGAGATATTGCTCTTGAAATGTCTTATGCACAACATTTAGGGAAAAAAAAAAAAAAAAAGACATAAACTTACTATCATGTGGGTAGTATAAGAAGCTATAACTTTGGAGAAATACAAGAAGTATTACATCTTCCTCGAAACAGAAACAATGAACCTTTTGGAGTTGTTGTTTAAGTTCAGTATTTCCATAGAGCACATAAAGAGTAATCACCAAAATTAGTGAAATGTTTCAAACTTCTCATTCCACAGAATAACCTGACGAAAGCAGACCACTCACTAATAAAGTGCAACTTAATAAATCATGTGAAATCTTATTTTGTTCAAACCCTTACTAACTCCTAGCACCATCTGTTACCATCAAAACTATATGACAAGATATGATATATAATTAATAGGTAAACAACAATCTAATTAAAATGGACAAATACTCCATGTTCCTGCCATTTGGGAGCTCTAATTACAGACTAAATTTTAAGCTTGAATTAAATATTTAAGCTGGAAAATTAACTTTCCTTCTCGAGCCTTGAATACATTAATACAGATATGTGAAGCGACTTCCTGATGGGAACTTAAACAAGTAATTTAGTTTCATCAAAGCAGTTACTAATTGTTAAGCAGCAGTACCTTACCATATGTACACAATAGCTATTTAGAGCCGAAAAGGTGGTTTTAAAGTACCCCCCTGCAACCCATTTCTGACATAAATATAAAATGTATATACAGCACAGCAGTTTACTCTACACACTGAAAATAAATTACACAGAGACTTCAGCTTTCAATGGGTCTTAGCATGCATAAGTCTGAATAGATCTAGATAAACAAATGCGTATTTTTGCTGCTGAAGGAACTAAAGAACATCTAGAAAAGTTCAGCTATTTTTACATTCTACTTACTTGCAGGATTTTAAACTTAAGAGTAAAAACATGCAACCTGCCTGAGCCATGTAGGGAAACATAATGGTGAAAAAAACAGTCATTAAAAAGATTATTCCAATTTTCTCAAATACTAATGGCAAAAGGACAGAAACATTAATAAAATGGAGAACATCATTATACAAAACATCGTTAAAAAGGTTCCAGGTATGCAAGTGGCTAAAATTTATCTAAAATTAATGCAGCACAGTAGATATTATTGTATTACGAATCTAAAAAGTACACTAACATAGAAATTTGGAATATTTGCATTCTGACCAGTACTTGGATGTTACATGTTTAACAGTGCCCACCACTCAACAACAGACTTCATTATTTTAGAAAAAAACCCCAAACAACTCTGCTCTTTATGCAAACCACAATGCTTTCCAAATATTGCTGAGTTGAACCACCTTGCAAAGCAATTCCCTGATCTTATGGATACAGAAAGTGAGGCACAAGAATGCTAGGTGACACCCACAACCATATGTCAAGGCTTCAATGTGTAAAATACTCCACATATACACAACACTATGCGTTTCTGCGCTCACGTGGAACTTTTTTAAGGGAAGGCACACAGAAACTTCAGCATGGTTTCAGTCAAGAGTTGGCTCTTACAGGCTCACATGGCCTGAGTCAGTGATATACATGAAACAAGAATCCAGATTTCTTGATCTTCAGTATTCTCTTCTAATCCTAATATTCCCCTTCCACACAACAGAAATACATTTGATCTGCTTTAATTTAGATTCAACTCAGAAGAGCAGGACATAATGTGAAGCAGTGCATTTTTCTTTTTAAACGTCCTTGAGATGTTATGTTACTTATACAGTGAGGAACAGAACATAAAGAAAATTCATCCATCCATCTAACCTTAATAATTTTTAATTGCAGCATAAATACAAATGACAGATGAATTACCGGGCCATGACTTCATCAAGGGATTCTAGTGACATCAAAACCAAACTTCTAATAGTTTGTGATGTCACTAGAAACCGTCCAGGGATTTCTCGCTCCATAACTCAGAAGAACATGGCAGTTTCTCCATTTATGTAGTTAATGGACTGGAGTCCCAGAATATGCTTCAGAACCTACTCTGCTTCTACTGCTCCCTCACTGCTATCCTTTGTTCCATTCCTACAATACAGTTATAATTTTACTCTTTCTTCAGAGTGCATGGGTAGTTTCCAATAATGAAGCCAGTATTTTCAGTTACACAGACCCTGATACTGTTCTTTCTACAGAGCCGTAGACCGAACATGTATTATGTAAGCAAGATTTACATTTTAAATGTACTGAATCGCTTAAATATTATAAGCCACTTATTTTTACAATAGCCATGTCTTCACCATACTTTCATAATACAGTCTGTGAAGCTACTTAAAAATGATTAAATAACTCCTTAGCAGTTAAAAGAATGAAAATCTTCTCTCCTAGAGAAAGCTGACTTCGAACTTAGGTACTACTAATGTCTTGTAGAGTCTTCCTTATATAAATTTCACCTGTGTACATCCATCCATCATTTTCTCTTTGCTTTTTTTTCCATCAGTACTCCTGAGTTACTTAGCTTTGAGCAGGCCCATAGCTTATGTTCCAATCCATATTTTTCAAGTAATTAGAGTGGGTACTCTGTATAACACACACATGCTCTTGTGTTAGGTGCTGAACACAAGCACGGACTCCTCTAGCCCACACGCTTAATTCATTTGGCCAAGCTAACTGGACAGGAACACCGCACTGTTCAGTCATTTCAAAGTGGAAACACCGAACAGTGCTGACGAGAGCAGAAAACCCAGTTTTTCTCCCAAGCCCAGGCAAGGAATGAAATGCAGACAGCAAAAGCAGATTCTCCTTGTGGTGGACACAAGACGTGACAAAGATACGCTCCGCTACCTCACAGCCATTAAAATTTATCTTCTTTTAATTACAGTTGGTTAGGTTTTGAATCACACTTCAATTAGAGGGAAAGACTGCTGCTAGGCAAAACCGAGTACCAAGTTCTGGGGAGCGCTGTCGTTCCCTCTGCAGTCCAAGATGCAGCCGTATTCTTTCCAGGCCTATTTATAGACCATATTGTACTGTACATGTGCCATGGATCCTAATGTGAGGAAAATTATATAGATATTCAAAGCATGACATATTGATTCAACATATTGAACGGATTGTTTTTTCCTCTATTTATTTAAATGATTATAATAGTTTATAGTGAGCTTAGCCCTTGAGACAGATGGTTGTAAACTCAAAATTTAAGTTTTAAATAACTGTATTAAAATGAAGTAAATGATTTTATCCACCTTCCTCATTAGCAGGAGAATGAATTTATCTAAACATAGTCTTTAACCCTCTCCTGAGTTGTTTGGGACTATTTATCAAAGAAAGTGAACTTTCTAAATTGTTTCTGCTGATGAATTCACAACTCATTGACTGGAATTTTAAAACATGTCTCATTAAAATGTGTCTGATATGCATAATATTTTTTTACATAGTGTTGTGCAAAAGTAAGTTTGGTTTTAGAGCAAAGAAGGGAATTCTACAACTATCCATTTTCAAAAGAGCCTTAAACTGTAAGTCTACAATCTGTATCTCATCTCATTCTTTCCAAGAGAAAATTTCTAAACTGTCAGGCACAAAAGCATAAAGTAAAAAACTCTGTCCATAACTCCTGTGAGTGAATGAAAAATTTCCCTTAAAGGCTACAGCTCTACAAGAGTTCTGCCTGTGAAAAATACTGAATGATATTTATCTTACAAGAGCTTTACCCCTTTCCGTCTCTCAATTTTACAAGCATCCCTTTTGTCCTTTCCCTCTTAGCCCTCCGTCATTGCACTTCATGCTGATTTCTGGATTTCTGCTGGAGAATATCAAAGGAGGGCAGATCTTTTTGCAAGTCACTTAGTATTTAAATATAGTAACTAAACTTCATATCACTGACTTCATTTGCATAATTTTAAAAATATACATTGATAAATGTTTTACCCATCCAAGCCTGATTATCAGTCCGAGCCCTGCACAAACCAGTTTGAGTTCCATCAGGTACTTCTACGAGACTCACAAAAAGTGGATCTATGTCACCAAGTGGTAACCGCTCAATACGGGCAGACAGGTAGAAAGAAACAGTTAATGCTGAGGACCAACATTCACGCCATACATCTTCTAAGGGGTTTTAATTTGGACTGGTCATGTTCAGGACCAAAAGCCCACTAGCAGCTGTTGTAAAAAGTTCATTTACACACCGCTGCTGTGCAACTTCTGATCTAGCTTAATCCAAAATAAATCAATTTTCCCAATGCTGGAACTACTCTGCGGTATGAACGCAATCACAGTGGGGACAATCTGCTTCAAAGATACAGTCCCGATCCAAACTAAAATGCTAACCTAGGACCACACCAGGAAAATCAAACCTGCTTTCAACCAAATTGGTTACTTACGCATATCAGGGTCCACTACATCATCTTCAGGGAGCTTACAAGTAGAAAGAAGGATCAACACTCACTAAGTTAGATCAACAGCTTCTCACGCTGTAATGCTGCTCGGCAAAGACCAGCATCTTACTTAAAATATCACCGGTCTCCCTCAATCTTTACTTTCAGCAGGCAGCAGGGTGAGCATACAACAGGTCCACGGGGAGAGGTTAATGACCATTCAGTGAGATGCCAGACCACGAAAGCTGTGAATGTGTTTTTAAGCCTAGCTAGTGCCATTTACTAACCTGCAACTCCAGACTTAGCACTGATTGTGAAAACGTCAGAGCAATACTCAGTCAGTCAGGAAGTTTATGTGCATGTGTCTTAGTCTGGGTTTTTTTAGTGAGTGAAAACTCAAAAAAAAAAAAAAAATTGATTTAGGAAGTCAGATTCAGTGAGATATTTCATAGAGATTAGACCTTTGTCCTCTGGTACTTAAAGGCACTTATTAGGGGTAATGACATGTTTTAGAATAATTCCGAAGAATCTGTCCTGTTATACTAATATACAAAATTTTAAATTTTGTAGTGAAATGACAGTTTCACTATATAAGACAACAAAAGAAACAGCACAAAACTTACAGTGACCGAATATTAAAAAAAATTAAGGTGGTGTGCTGTCCTGTTATTTTTGAAGTTGTTCTATTTTTGTAAAAGTCTTCTTAAGGACATCACATCAGTTAGTTTCAGGTTACCTTCTCAGAGTCTTGCACAATTCCCAGTATGGGCCAAATACGTGGGCAAAAACATGTTTTCTGACGAGCTCTGAAAAGCAGCATTTCTACAGTGTGCATTTAGACCCACACCTGAGCGCATTATACAGCTCAGCAAGTTCTTCTTAGCATTACTCTGCACTCTGCCATTATCTGTTCTTCTTTAGTACCACTAAGGTATGATTTGCAATGCCAGGGAGGTATTATGGGTAATAACCACTCACTTGGGATGGTCTCTCTTTACAGCTTGTTTACCTCCCCTGACTTCAAGAGCGCGGTATACAAGTCTTACTCATAAGTGTTCTTTAATTCAGTATTTGTTGTAATTATTTAAGAGTTTTCTGAGACAGACTAAAGATCTTTTAGATATAAAAAAACAGTGTCCTGACAATTCAGAAATTATTATATTCCAATACTATGCAATAATCTCAAATTCCACCCTGGTTAGAGAAACTTCGTCAATAACACTACTGAATTAGGTTGCATGTTTAATTAATTATTTAAAAGAAATAATATAATAATAAATAAAACTGTGAGCCATTGGCCATGAATAAATATGTTCTTTAAAAGGCTACTAAAAATTCCTCATAGTAATTATTACTAACAATAAACTATTTGGCTAAAGGAGTAGTCACTGTCATGGATCACGAAGTAAGTGACACAAAATGAAGTGCAAAATATTCATGTAAGAAGAGGAACTAGATACACAAAACTGATACTGTACATGAATTGCTTTTGGGTGCAATTATCTTCTTCACATGTTAATAGGATTTTGGCATCTTATTATATGTTTTATCCCACAGGGAATTTTAATTCAGAACCACAATTATCAATAAACTTTCTTCATAAAAACTACCAGTCTCACCTCCTAGACTGATTTCATACAATCCTGCAAACAGCAACTGGTTTTATATACTCTGTGGTAAATCCAGTGACAGATACTGTGCAGGAACAGAAGTTCAGAGCATACACGTTCCCTATAAGGACAAACATTTCCTTTATCTTCTTTACTATGCCACGCAATTTATAACAACTTTCTAATTTATGGTGTCACTTGGAACATACAGTACCTGTTTCATACTGATTGAAGTGTTTGAAAACATTTTATCAAGTTTTAAAATACAGCCTGCATGTTTAGCTCCATTTTTGATATCCACAAAAAACAACAGATATTAAGCGTGGAAGGCATCATAAGTAGATCATAAAACAAATACTTTGACCAAAACCACAGGGCATTGTATGCCTTCAATCAAACCACAGCAATTAATATGAAATTCTAAATACAGAATATAATGCCACATAAATAGTATAACAGCCAAGTCCTGTCTAAGAAGCCATATGTTTTTTCCCATTGTTCAAAAAAAGGAGATGACTTCCCGTCACTTATGTTTCTGATTAGCAAGGTGATTTATGCCACAATCACTAAAAATGCCAGCAAGTGAATGAGAAAATGCATAGTGACTGCACCAGATGTGCACAATAAACAGGAATCCCATTGTAATCTCTGGTACTTAGTTTATATGAAGGTAATGTAAGAAACACTCTTAGATATGGCAAAGTCACTCTTTTTTTACACTTGACTATAAATGATACGAAATAAATTGTGTGTTTTATACTTTATGGCATGCATACATTGATAAATTAGGTACAGTTTTGTATTCCGACTTATCTACAAGACAAACCTGGCTAAGATCATGGGGATTAATTGCTTCAGAAGTGTGAAATGCAGCTTTTCCATTCTTTTCTGCACACTCAGTGAAGAAACAATGATTAATCACTGTTTAACTATTCTCTTGAGGATCTACAAGATTGCCAAAGCAGGACTTATCCTCATAAATCCAAAAAACACAGGTTTAGATTTGTTGCCAACAACTGAAAGAACATGAACTTAAAGCCATTCGTTATCAGATTAAAACAATGTCAAGGCTTTAGAACCCCCTACCAGTGCAAAATTCTTTTTAATCTGCACCTAACAATGGGAATTGGATTATCAAATCAGATTTGAGAAAAATAGATGTATTTGTATATGTGAACACATCCCCCGTTATCAGAAGTAAAGCATCCTGATAATAATAAAGCCACTTGCATTACTCCAGCACAAGAGAAGCAGCATCTTTCAGCAGGAATGTTTCCATTGATATTAATGCTCAGTAAATAACAAAATCCCAAACGATTCAGTTACAAATGCATCCATTTCCACTTGTTTGCAACAAATCCCACTTACATATATAAATAATTTGTTTAAATGTGTGAGAATTTGTTTAAACATCTTTACTTTTTGATACAGGAATGCACTGATAACAATGCTTTACATTTGTCTAACAAGCTTATATTCAATATTGAATAAAAATCCCTTTTTTCTGTAATAAATAGCTCATCATGTAAACAGATCACACGCTCATATAAGAACTGCAAAAATTACCTTTTAAAAACTTCTTCCTTTTAAAGAAGGTACTTATAAAAAAGTAAAACTTCATCAGGGAAATAACACACACTGCTGCACAGTCTCTGACTGTATGCAACAGCATCAGAGGAGTAACAGCCTTTTTTCTGAAAAGATCCAGTTTAAAAATTTTAATAGCTTTTTCTATGCCTTTCAAGGGACACAAGAATAACTAATGTCAAACACTTTCTAGAAAGGTTCCCCCTCCCAAAGAACCCTACATTTCAATGATTGTAAAATGAAGAAAGACATCAACGTTTGATACTTCAAGGATGCCATGTCAGTAACACACATGCTGTCGTGGGAGAGAGGAAACCATGTCGGAGCTCCCAAGTCCCTGGGAGCCTGGCGGAAGCGGGTAAAAGCCTGTTGCTGACTGGTCAGGTAGCAGTGACCCACAGCTGCCCCCACCGCTGGCTGGGTCCCTGCGGTGCCCCACAGCCTCCCACATCCCCGGCTCTGCCAAACTCCTCCACTGCTCCTCTTCCTCCACTCCCCACCACTTCGTTTTTTTTTTTTCCCTGCCCCCCAAAAGTATCTGATAAAGTCTCCTGCATGGCTGTAGGCAAAAGTGTAAGAACAAAAAAGTCGATCTTAAAAACCTCAGTATCTTGACCCATGCTGTCTGCCTGCAGCACCCTGCAGCAGGCGTCCCCGCAATGCCCAGGCAATCCTGCCCTGGGGACAGTGCCACCACTTCATGTTACCACACACCATGGCAGCGGCAAGCTGAACCACGGAAACTGGGGTGCTAGAATTTCAACGTTGTACTGCAAGAGGCATTTGCTGCAGAAAATCCATGGTCTGTAAGGAATTAATTTCTTAATGTTATTTCTATAAATGTGACAGTGAGCCAGAGGTCACCAGGAAGGGACAATCCTTCTCTAGGTCAAGTTAACTTCAATGTAAGGATAACAGCAAAAGAGGAAATTAAGTTTCATGCAGACACTGTAAGCAGATGCTCTACATGAGAAATAAATGAGAAATAAATGCTGATCTGGATTACCCTTTCACTTGCAGCATCACTGTGAATTTTCTGCCACTTCTCTTAGTTTCACAAACTGGAAGACTTTGATTCAGTCCCAGGTAAGTGAAGGTGTTTCCAAGCTTGTATCTCGCTCAGAAACAACTGAAAGCTAGGTTTGTAAACTCATCAACTTTACTTTGGAGAGTTCAGGCTTCAGGCACTAAAGGAAACGCTTAACTGGCATTTCAGCTCCTTTTTCAGCTCATTTCCCAGAGAGGACCAGTGTCCTCAGTCACATCGCACAGTATGACTATAATATTCACTCCTTTTTGTAAAGCACTTCAAGATTTCCAACTACAAATACTAACCAGTCTACATTTTCTAGGATTTTCACATTCAAGCAGACTAATATATACTTTTGCCTGTTCCAAGAAACACCTGACAAATCTTATTCTACTGTTATCCAGTATTATCTCCTTTCTGAGGTGAGGCACGCTGCTTGAAAGAGAAAACCAACCGCACAATGCATCCCTTGCCTACAGCAAGAAAATAATTCACTGCTAACTCGGTCATTAAACAGAAGTCTTTACAAACTCGTATCTGCTGAGGTTAACTGCTCATAAAAGTCATTTTAACTACAGATTTTAATCTTCTTTACCTAGCCAGTATCAAAAACTATTCTTTCACTTTCTCTCTAGATATGTAGCTTCCAGTACCTAAATAGGAGGAGTGGTACACTGTACATTGCAATTATTGTGATGTTTGTAATTTATTCGTTATTAGTTTTGGGTCTGGTATAAACATGTTTCACCATGCACTGGAATGTGAACACTACACTATGTGCTGTCCTCCATATTAACTATGCAACACGAGTAGGGGGGAAGAAAGACCTAAAAATGAGGATACTCAAGTGTAATGGATCCTGATGGTACCAGAGTAATTTAAAAATGTAGAATAAAGTTTTGCTTTGCAAATGGCTAACATGCAACAAAACAGCAGATCTTACACTGTTACATTTGATGTATACACTTTTTTTATTAGAAGCACAGTGTATTTCTGAAAAATTTCTTATTGTAAATTACAAGCATGTGTGGCATATCAGATTACTTATTAAAGACAGTCTTTGAAATGCAGTGCCTGATGCATCTGCCTATGTAACTCTTACTGTGTACGCTGTTCATAGCAAGAGAAACTTTTTTAACTACCTTCAACCACCTTTTTTGTGCTAACTACTGTAATAACTTTCCCTCCTATTGGACTAGTTAGCAAAATATTAAAGGTTCAGAGAAACAAGGAATATATAACTTTACAAAACAGTTTTTGGAAAATTAAAGGTTAAGAGAAACAAGGAATATATAACATTACAAACCTGTTTCTGGAAACATGTATTACTTGAAAAATTCCTCCAAATATTTTTGCAGCAATGAAGAAAAATAATGAAAGCACTGATGTTGAAAGATGCTCATCATCAGCTACTACAATACTACACAGTCACTTTGATCCCTGTTTTAAGGGCACTCTTAGCAATGTTGCTCCTGCTAGACATTCAGATTGCAGTAACACTACACTTCTTTTTCTCCTACCATTTTCACTGAACTAAGAGAAACTGTCCTGAGGAATGCAGACAATCTTCACTACTCCTCCTTTCAGCTGGACTTCCAAAAGACATTGTACCTGTGCACAGAGCCTTCACTGCTTACAATACACCTGGTGAAAAAATGCTCTACAGTGTCTCCCTAGTAATACTAGCAACTACTGCAAAGGCAACAATACCTCCCTGGGCTTTCCTGCATTTATTTCCCATAATTCAATTAATTTCCCAGTCTCCTGTTTCTCAGCCCCGTATATACATGGGCTAAGCCTCAGGAACCCTGAAAATTTCAGGATGAAACCATTCCTTACAACCCTTTTCCTTGGACATGAAGGAACTTTCCACAGTAACAACAATGTTCGTCCATATTCCCCTCCTGGATGACTCCCAGACTACAGACTCAGCTTCCATAAATTTCAAACACTGAGTTTCATCACTTTCCACATCACTTACTTGTGCCTCTTCTCCCTACCATCCTTAACTTGCATACAGACCTACATGCACACAAAAAAGACACCAAGATACTGGGGCACAGATATTACTACTCCCCGGAAGAAAGACAAGAAAACAAAAAGATTAAAAATGTTTAATGGAAGAGTTTTTGGCAAAAAGCTTCTTTTAAGATACAAGGCATAAACAGAAGCTCACATATTAGCTCCTTAAGCAGTACCTCTGGCCATCCCCACATATGTTTGGGATTCAGTCTTGCAAAGCCCTCTTACGTGAGGTTGTATAGCACTGCTCAGCTTTCACAGGGACCACTGCCTCATCGTACCACCCCCCGGGAATCACCCCTAGCTCTTTGCAAGTGTTAATTAGTACTGAACGCTCCAGAGCATCTTTTCAGCAACATAGACTACAGTATCACCTATTTCAAAAGGAATCAAAAGTAGTATTTATCTCCTTTGAAGACAGTAACTGCTACAACCTAAAGTTGCTGAATGATACCTCTGCTCTCCCACACATCTTGACAACCAAAGCAGAGTTTTCTGTGACAGGATTTTTTTTTTTTTTTGGTACACCAGACAGACATCTCTCAAAAGCCAATCAGAAATCATGAAACAAATTCACAACAAAAACTAAGTTATAGCCAAAAGCCTCACTGCCTTCTGTTTCAAACACAAGGAACATTCCTTCAATTCGGCATCATCTAGCACTGACAGATGGAAGCACATACCTACAAAAATCATACCCTTCCCAGAGAAGTGAATGAGAGACAACTGCCCCACATAAAAATGCTGGTCATATTAATAAATATAAATAAATAGGGATATATTATTAAAACCAGTCATACTACTAAATATGGCTGGAGTGGAAAGCATCTTGAGATTTATTAATGAGGGTAGGATGAATATCTGTGGAAAAGAACTGTGTGAAATACAAAGGCTTACTGTATTACAAACAATATCATCTTTACTACTAAATTGCATTTGTGAAAATGACGCATGCATATATATGTGTGTGTATAGACATACTTTATTTTTCTTTTTTTTTTTTATCAGAGACACAACATTTCTTTTTTCTCCAGTGTTTAAAGTGCTAGTGGTCATAACTGCACTTAATAATGAGAAAACTCTGAAGTGCAAATCACTGGGGCAAAGCCAGTCTGGATATCAGGATATATGGATCTTTTTGCAATTTTGGGGGGGAAATACCGAAAGAAAGAAAAGTGAGGACGACTGCAACATTTTCTAGCTTTTTAGCTATTCAGAGGGTCATAAACTGAATAAAGTCTTCACAGAACACAAACTTCCATGCTTTGTTCATACCATAACTTACAATAAAAACATGATTATAGAAATGTCTGAAAGCCAAAATACCTTCAGAGCATTTTCTCACATCTTTCGACGTGAAGGCTTTACCATTTCCACCTACGGATCTCACATTTCATCCTTATCTTTATCCTTATCCTTTATCTTACAAAAGTTCTCTGATCCCACATTTCTAAACAGAAAAGTAATGATGCAGAAGAAGTTCTGCATCAGTAATGATCCATATGTTTCACCACAGATCCAGAGAACTAGATGACCACATCAGAACTTGAATGCCCAGTTCTAACTATACCTGGACAGTAACCAAGACAGACTGAAACCAATGGCGCTCCTACAGCCCACAGGGTTAATATAAGGTATTTAAATTGTAAACAAAGTGATATGTCATCATTTCTTTCAAACACTTTCTCATATTTTTTGGTGTCTAAATTGTAGGAGAGATCCTTGGAAAATCTGGTTCTGATTGCGTAAGGCTGTGGTTTTCAAAAGTAAAGCAGCTGCTCTCTCCAAATTTCTTTCAGAATTGTCCTTCTTGAATGTGGAAGGAAGGTCACCAGACCAAGGAGTAACAGGGATTGCTACGTGAATGAACTATTGCTTTCTGGCCGGAAAGGAATTTCACTATGATCTATGTCCAAAGAAACTTTCAGTAGTCATATCTTTTACTGATGAAAAATCATTCTTAATACTTGTGGAAACACACTTGAATTGCATAGATCCACACTTCAGCCAGAAGGCTGGCTGAATGCAGATGTATCGCGCTCTCCCACGATCACAAAATTAATGGATGGATACTGTCCTGGGCTGGAATTACAATTTTGGCATTACTATTTTATTAAAGTCAGCAACAGTAAGAGCACCAAGGTACGACAACCAAATGTTTATGCCAGTTTCAGCTGACTACTGAGAAAAACTTTGACACTTCTACTGAAGCTAGAACCTGTGCTAATGCACAGCTGAGTTACTTCCCTAAAATGACCAGGGAAGAAAAGGCATAGAGGGATTCTAACGGTTTGGGCTCAGAGGTTAAGGCTGCTCTTATTCTACTAGAAAGTAACAATAAAGAAGTATCTTCCAGGGGAATGGAATCTTCTGTGCATGCTGCAATATGGAAATGACTTCTCAAGGAGACGATAGCGAAATTAAAGCCAGCCTGCTCACAAAAATATACAAAACTAGCAAAGAAAAGGCAACAAAATCTCACAGAAAAATGGTGGTTCAAACCAGGCTTAGAATTCATCACTACTACGGGTTTGATTCTGAATATTGAGGTTTCCAAAGTAGTATTTTTGCGAAAATTCAAGATACACAGCTGGAACAATTTTACTCATTTTTATACAATTTCCTTTTCCCCCCATGCGATCTGACTCTTGCAATGTGAATGAATACATGTGCAGTGAAGGATTAACACAACACTTTTTTTTTTCCTTGTTTAAATAATTCTGTGTATGCAACACAATTTATTGGCATAAAGTAGGATTTATGGTAATATATTTCCTCTTCAAGACATAAATAAGATTTCTTAATAGTTTTCTGTAATTCATTTTCATATAGTACCACATTCTCATACATTTACTAGCGTAATGCATCTGCTAGAATAGCAATTCCATACCCTGAACACTATTTTAAAAACTCTTCAATACTAACAATCTGCTAGAAATATTGTATCTCTCTTCTTCCACAATTCATTGTCTACTTCTTGCAGCCTTTTATCTTCCTACTGTACATGCTGGATTTTACAAAAATTAAAAAAAGAAAAAAAGCAACAACCCACAAAACAAACGTACAAAGTTTCAAAGAATATGAAAGCTATCAAGCAAGAAATTAGAATGTTATACTGAAATAATTATCTGAAAATTTACAGAAGGCTGTAGGTCTTTATTTTTCAACATTTCCCCTTACTGCATGTTGCATTGCCTTCATTTTCTGAGAACTTATCTTTTCAGTCTCTGGTGGTGATAATTAGAATATGAACTGCACATATGTCTGTTTTTTTAACGTGGACAGAAATTACGTAATTATTCAAAATATATCAGAATTTACATTCAGTAAATTGGTTGTCAGTCAGAAGTGTCTATAAAATTACAAAATGACTGTATTAAGAGCAGATGAATTCTAGCATGAAGATCCACTTACAAAATTCTCAGCATTTTAGTTGTCTTTGCTGGACTACCTTCTACTAGCAGGCCTTAGGAATTTTTTTTTCCACCACAAAGGAGTTAGGAAAACTAAAAGAAACCACAGCAAAGAACGAGGTATGTCAGAGAATAAAGGACTTGCTGCAACTCCATTTTAAAATTTCAGCTGCCTCTTACAATATCAATATGCAGAAAAACTGTTTTCCATATATTTAATGCCAGTAACCTGAAATACCCTCTGTTGAGTCTTAAGATGTGACCTATTCTGTTGGCAGTGCCTTTTTCAGGAACTCGTGGATAGCATAACACGGGAGAGAAATATCCACAAGTAGAGGTGTTGTTCAGAGGGCCTACCTAAGCTCGAAGTTATTTTTCTAGTGCTATCCATGTAGGAGTTGCATAAATGTTCCAAAATACAGAAACAGACATACACATACATATGCACGTATAAAAGTTATTGTCAGCGTATAAGTTACTACTATCCTGAGACTGAAATAATTTATGTAACATCTGTTTTCATATTTTTTCCAATTTTTTCTAATTAAACATGCATATTTAACGCATAAATGCTCAGACCACCTATTTTTCTGCAGATTTTGTCCCTTTCCTAAGTCATGTGTTCCTGTGCGGTGCTCAGCATAGACGAAGCATTAAATTTGGTTGGAGTAATACTAGGTGAATAGTAAACAAAATATTTCAGACTATCCAAAAGAAGAAAGTATGCTAAGGAAAGCAATCTAAAAAAGCTGAATAGGTTATAACATAAAAATAAAAGGACTTTCCAAAGAAACACAGTCTTCTGTTCAAACATCAGAAGTGGAATGGGAGTGATCCCTCACCCCTGCCCAAGACATTAAGTCAAGAGATTCGCATCCAAACTTTCAGTATCTCTACTTTCAGCTTGTAGAGAAAAGCAGGGAGTAAAACTCTGAGCTGGTGCAAACCAATTTTTAGTGATGCAAGACGCCACAGTCCTGTTATTTTTATTTCTCCTTGCCAATGACTAAAATATTCACTTGATGCTAGACATTACGAAGCACTGAAGGTCAACTATATCAGAAACGGATCTAAACCCACAGTAAATGTTGCTGTTACATTGTGTTCTTCACCCAATATCAAATTGTTAATCTAAAATGCTGAGGTGAAAATAAAGTCATGGGAGTGGAAAGAATTTATCCCTTTACATTTACAGAACTAGGGGGAAAACAGCGTATGCTTATAGAGTTGAGTTCTTCCTTAACAGGCCTGAGAATTGTGAATATGTTTTAGCCCATCTTTCTCCGACCATCTTATTGCTACAAACCTAAAACAAAGAGCAATAAAAGCATGTCATCCTTTATATACTCTACATAAACACTGGGTTTGCTGTACATCATCTACGTTTGTGTGAATTTGAAATCCGTAATGCAATTCCAAACAGAAGAAGAGGTGGGGAGGGAAGCAGGAGACTGTTGCAGCTCTTGTACCTATCAGATGTTTCCTGTTCTGCTATTCATGGCAGTTTACTCATCCCTACAGACGGTAGGGTCCCCCTGTCCAAGCTAAACAGCCCTGTTTGTGTCCTCCTGGGTCTGAAAGTCTCTCATGCCTAAAGTTCAGATATTCCTGAACTCATCCTATTCCAGCCATTATGAAGAGAGAAACATTTCCTCATTTGCCAGCTCACCAGTAAGAAGACAACATAATGCATATCACTGTTAGCTTTAACTATCTTCTCTCAGCACCTCCTCCCTACAGGTTTCATGAGATGCAAAGTTAGAAAGGCAATCACATTCCCTGTACAGTCATAGTACACCATTGACTGGCAAGTGATACGAAAAGGAGCCCTGAAAGGCAGTGCATCTCCCACCTTTAAGCAACTTGTTCTTTAACTGACATGAATGGCATGCCAGTTAAATGCAGGAAACATTTATCTTTCTCTTCTTTAGCCCCTTTGCAACCTCAGACACATACATATTTTAAAATAGAAACCTTCTCTGTTGCTATGAAAGAGAACCACTTGTGTTTATCGTCCCCAAATCAGAAGTTGGATATGTTAAATTTCTTTTGAACACTCTCAAAAAAATATTCAACCTTGGGTTGTAATAGGAATCCTCTCAGAGTACAATAAAAATTAGGAGTATCAACTCTCCATTTATACCCAAATAGTAATTTGCCACATTTTAATATCACAACTAAACCAAAGTGCATCTGATGAATATATAAAGACTGCAATCTCACGACTACAATTACTACAGTTGGGGTGGACTTCAGTGAAGCTGCAGTGTGGGCCTTTGCCAGCATTTCAATGGAAGAGCTTAGCAGCACGCATTCTGTGAGCAAGGTGGACATTTAATACAGCCACAACTTGTGAGATATTAATATTTCTTCAGCATTCTGTTGATATCCTCTAAACTGAAGCAATTCAAAGTTGTTTTAAGCTTTATAAGCACCCTTCGTTACCTTTGCATGTTTTTAACACTAGGAATGCTACCAGCCTGAACCCTCACAAATATAGATTTGTACGAAGCGTAAACTAGGATCTATTAATGCATCAAAACAAAACATTAATCCTCACAGTCTTGCCCCAGTTACAAAGCACTGCCTTGTTGCAAAATCCTCTTTCAGTTGGCCAGATTACTTCTTTAGTAACAATTCTACAGGAGCCTGTAGATAGCTTCTTCACAAATCCCAGAGGCCCAAGCCTGTCTTTCAATCCTGCCCCTCTCACTTTGGTGAAAGACTTGACCAGCAAGCTCCTGTTCCTCAGATGGAACAGCCAGAATATCACCCCCTTTGCATATCTGAGTTGGACACAAATTTGCAAGGTTTTATGAACTAGCACCTTGTAGCATCACTACAAATTCCACTGGTCTGTATTTGAACTTCTAGGTATAGGACAAGGTTTTCAGTAAAGATTTTCTCAGATGCCACACAAGTATCATTACATCACTGAACTTTTTTTACACCGTAAGTCAGTACTTTCACTATAAATTAAGGAGGCATCATTACAGTCACTACCAACAAAACTATCGAGACAAAATCTGAAGCATAGCAGTTTTTCCTCACTTGCAAGAGAATAGAGGGAAACTTCTGTATGCAGAATTGCTTCCCCTTGAGGGTAATCCTGCACATGGGTCGGGGCAATCCCAAGCACAAATACAGGCCGGGCAGAGGATGGATTGCTACCTTACAGCAGCCTTACAGTACCTGAAGGAGCTTACAAGCAAGCTTGAGAGGGACTCTTGACAAGGACATGTAATGATAGGACTAGGGGTAATGGCTTCAAATTAAAAAAGGGTAGATATAGATTAGACATAAGAAAGAAATTCTTCACTGTGAGGGTGGTGAGGCACTGGAACAGGTTGCCCAGAGAAGCTGTGGATGCCCCCTCCAGGGAAGGGTTCAAGGCCAGGCTGGATGGGGCCTAGTGGAAGGTGTCCCTGCCCATGGCATGTGGGTAGGAACTAGATGATCTTTGAAGTCCCTTCCAAATCAAACCATTCTAAGGGTCTATGATTCTGTAGTTTTTTTCAGGGAAAAAACAGGAGGGGAAGATGGCACTATATGACACAGCTTAAAGTTGAGTTAGGAGAATTTCCAACAGCTTCCATTTAAGCTATACTTTAGATTCTGTATTTAAAAAAAAAGTGTCTTTAGCACCTGTGCTTTAAATTTTACCAGTAAATTCTGAATTACAACTTTGGTAAAATATGAATTATTCTACTGTTACCATGAAAGTATCTTAACTCTTGCAGGTAAGCCAACACTCACAGTTCCCACTGTGCTCATCATCATCTGCATATTAAATAAAAAGGTATACTGAAGACAGCTTCCTAAGAAGTTCACTGACTTTTCCATTTGCCCATCCTAGCAGTCCACAGACATACGCTCGCAAAAAAATGGAACTGCAAGTGTTTCAAAATAGTTTAGCATGTTATTAATAAGACAGGATTGTGTCAACATCAAGTCCTTAAATACATGGCTACAACTTAACATCTCCTGTACACAAGTTTGCTTATAAGCACTTCTCACCTTCACTGAGCTTTCAGCAGCACAGAACAGCAACCTGACTACAACATCCCGCAGGTAAAAGCACTGTGATATCCCTTGCGTAAACTAGTATAGCTACATTTCAGAAACACAGTTTTCATCGACAGGGAATCAAGTCCAAACTAACAATTTAAATCTTATTAAGAAATTTCTGACTATGAATTTGACTCAATTTTATCTGTCAGTTACATTTATCACCCTCGGGTTAGAGATTTGAGGATATCTGTGCATTAACAAAGAGCTGAAAAACCTTTGGTTTTGTGGTGCTAGCATTGTCTGCAAGCTCAACAAGCCTCTGCATTCATTTACCTAGTAAAGAATGCCTTTGCAATCAACTGGGAAACATCATCAACAGTCTCATAAAAGTTTTTCTATGGAAATAAGGTTACATGCTCACAAATTGTAGGGCCAACCTACAACATATTTTGAGCATACACACATACAATATATCTGTAAAGTGAAATTAAGTTTCCAAAGCATATCAGTTGCATGAGTGCACATCAAGATTCAAGAATATCAGGTTTAAAGGCAACAACCTACCTTGATTCTATCAGTATATTAACAAAGAGCTATCATCCCACCTTTTCACTACCTCTTCATGCAAAGATTGAAACTGTACACCACAGAGCACCAATTACAGAAACAAGTGTCACATCTTTCAAACTATGTATTACTCTTCATCAAGACTTGACATGACTTTTGGCCACTGTGGAATCCATGTATATTAGTTTTGCAAATGGGTACGTGAAAGTTGAGCATTTAATAACGCATGACTGGTTGGTCAGAGAATCAAAGAGATTCACCAGTGTAAAGATATGAGAACCTGCTCTGGTAAACTTTCCATGTTTTCAGCTCTTAAAGTATCTTTAGCATCTGTTTATCTTGTCAGGTGGTTGAAGCAGTCTTAGACGTAAAAATAAAAAGCAGCCTTGAACAAAACATTCACCCTTCAACTACAGACTTTTGAAACCTCTGATCACGGTACTAAGATCAACAAACGAAAAAAATCACTTCACTCTATAAAGACTGTCATCGTTCTTTTCTGCCTTCTCTCCGTGTTCATCTACATTTCTTTTGGACTTGCAAGGAGAAGGGACAACACATTTGGCCCCCTGATTCACAGGCATCTAAAGGACTGCTTACACAACCTCATACATCTTTGTTTCCTAGGAGCACAGATCTTCCACCTGCGGACAGTAAGCTTGCTATAACCATCACCATCTTTCTGTTGACTCCAAATCCCTCATCACAGCCAGGTCAGGCTGGAGATTTTTCTGCCTGCTTCAGCAAACCAGAATCCCATTGGATATGACACGTAAAATTCACCTTCTCAGGTAACCAGTGAATGAAATTGTACAACAGGAGATCTACTTCTTCAATAAATCAGAACAGAAACAGATTATAAAACAGCCTTGTCTGAGAAAGATGGGGAATAGCTCTGTAGCTTTGCACTTTCAGCCCTTGCAGTCGTGAGGGGTAGGAGAAGGATCTCAAGCTTATCAAACTTGACGCTGGTAGGGAGGCTGAGGAGAACTGACTCTGTGTGATGCCATTTTCATACAGGAAGGATGACCCGAACTGAGCACACAAGTGTCAGGTAGCTGACGGAATTAACTTCTTATTACTGTCAGAATTTTTTGATTTTCCAACTTCCAGCTTTCAAAATTAATTAAATAAAAATAATTAATTAATGCTTCTGATATACTAAACATCTTCAACCTTAACTCACCTGACAGAAGTTTTTCTACCCATTGTATTTTCAAAGCACATCAAGAGAGAAGTAAATAAACCTTTGAATGTACATGGGAATGATCTCTCTCAGTGCCAGATTTTAAGTAAAAATGGATGAATATGGCCACCTTGATCACAACGCCATGCAGAAAAATACCACTGTTAGTTTGTTCTAAACTTCTGAAGCATCTGTCAAAATATGGTCACACTCTGTGAGAGAATACACGCATACAAGTTACTGAAAAGCATGACGATACCACCAGTTGGAAAGGCAAACACAAACACGTTCTATCAAATTTTGTGTGCACCATCTTCTTTTACAAGAGATACTGTCGAGAGCTTTGTTTACTATCATGCCTCCCTTTCACCTCCACAACATGATAGAATTACTTTCTATTCTGTCTCCACCACTATCACACAAGACTCCTTTTTCATGTTCTGTCCTGTCCTGGTAAATACTCCACATTGTAAGGGGGTCACTAATTCAGCCCAGACTCTTGGTGAGCAGGCTTAAGTATGTTTATACTGAGAGACTGCATTGGTAAAGCTGCAGGTCCCCCAAAAGTATATACAAAGCTAGCATCTTTACAATGATTTACTGAAAGCAGCAGCTCATTTTAATAAAACCATCCCAAAACATAAAATTGATTGAACCAACTGCTGTGCAGGGCATACACAACAGCTGATCAAAATCATTCAAGATTTTTATTCCTATAGAATATCTCCAGAGCTTGTAGAGTTTCTCCTACTTTATTACTTCAGTCCTGATACTCAACTCACTTAGCCAAGCAGAAAAATTAAGGCTGACTGATATTTGTTCTGATATTTTTAACCAGAAATTTAGATAAACTCAAAATAATCTCACACATGAAAAAACAAAAGGCAAATATACTTGAAAATCACCAGCAGTTTTCATAATGTAAAGACTATTATCTTCCCCACTATCAGTCTTCAAATGATACAGCATGCCTTGACTAATTGTATCCCAGAGAAGCTCCAAAACACACCACACAGATTACTCTAAAGGGCACAACATTTCTTCCATTTCAAAAAGTTTTTATGGATAGATTTATAATAGCATTTTAATATAAAAAAGACTACTGAGCTTTAAAAAGACAGGAAAAGATGAAAATTGTTTCCAAACTGAAAGATACCATTGCTAACTTTACCTTCCTTGCACAAAATATGACCGATAAGAGTTCATCTATTTTGTTGAGCCTAACAAAAAGTTCGCCTTTTCAGAGTGTGCTACACGAAGCTTTACTTGTCTTTTATATAGTAAAGTAATTTTATGGTATTGTGTCACAATGAAGGACAAAGATAAGCCAACTGTTTAGATTCTTCTCCTTTATGTTGTGGCTTTGATCACTAACAATGCTGCGTGAACAGCCAACAGAAGGCTGACATTTCATAAAATATGCAGTGATAAAAACTAATACTGTAGCATCTGGGAGCGATATATAAAAATGCAGAAATACACCTAATAACTGTGATCTTAAATTACAAGTTACTAAAAGCTAAATACGCAGCATACCTAAAAGAAAGAGAAAGATTAAGACAGGATTTTTGTGCTTCTACTCCTAAAAACAAATCTAAAAAAATTAATCCAAGATATGCTATCTATTATTCTTAACAATTCATCTAGTTCCCTTGGATCTTAAAAGCAGTCTTGTAGAAGAGTGCTTTTTTGCTGTATCATTATTTATCAGCAAAAGCTAAACACATTATAAGCCTTGTTTGTGTTGTATTAATGCTCTAATGCCTTGTGAAGTCCTCTTTATTGTCTCTCTTAAAATATCAATCACACAAAATACATATAAAATCTGGTGACTGACTCTTCACTGTTCTGGGAAAAGCTGGAGTTCTATAACGACTGAAATAAGTAAAAATCCTCCCAATAAGATGCACAAATTAAGTAAATCTCAGTGTAGAAATTACATTATTTTCATTTATCTACCTCAAGAACATCAAGAACATAGAAGACACGTCACATAAAATGAAGGATTACATCCTAGAAAGCAGTGAATCCCTAAAGAACTTACAAGTCATGGTAAATAACCAACTGCTGCTTTTTTTGCTCTTACTATGTCGCTGTAGCTAAGAAGCTAAAAACAGTCCCTGGGTGCATTACAGGGAAATATATGGTAGTACTAAGGACCTGAAATTATCTGCACATATGGCATCACTGGAATGCCATAACCAGGCCTAGTATATTTAATTTAAAAGAAAGTTGAAATTGAAAGGGCCCGAAAAGGAGTTACAAGAATTACAATCAGGAAAAGTTTCTTGTTATTATGTGTGTGTGTGTGAGAGAGAGATATAAGATCAGTATATTTAGTTTATTTACGATAAGATTAGAGGTGACTTGATTGAGATCTACAACTTGCTACATATGGAAAAGATTTAATCGTCCATAATTGTCTAATCAAGCATAGAAAAGGACAGTAAGACACAATTGTTGAAACACAAAATCAGACAAATTCAATCTAGAAATGCAACATCTTAACATCAGGTTAACTAGAGACATAATGCACCTCCTTTTGTATCTTAAATATCAAGCTAAAGGTGAAGTAATGATTTTGATTTAAGAAAATGGAATTAAATCTTTACCTTGTATTATGTCAAAGATGTGCATACTTTTCCCCAGTTACTCAATATGAAAAAAATTACTTTACTTAATGTAACATAAAAACAATTTTAGGAAAGAGTGTCCTGTGCAGTGCAACAGGTTAATCAGCCACTGGTTATCCACAGGTCTACCTAACATTAATATGAAGCACAAAAATCAAAGCTAAAATAATTGCCTTAAGTAATCTGTATGTAATAGTGCAACACTAGCTTATGGCACATAAAATGGGTAGGACTTCCTTACAAGACACAGAAAAATGCCTAAAGACCTAATCTTACCAAGGAAAACATAAACTCAGGTTTTTAGTATTGGGCCCTTATTTAGTAGCAGGGGAGAAGCAATCATGTATCAGATGAAAAAGAATGCAAAAAAATCCACATTTGGTGCCTGAAGAACTATGAAGCATATTTTCTGTCTGAAAAACCCATAACAGTTTAAGTAAGTGGGAGGCAATTGTCCTTGTGCTTATAATTAGAGTCCGAATTTAGGGATTTCACTGCTTAATGCACACCCACCCGCCTGTTATTCTTTCCATGTTTTTTTATGTCACTTAATGGAGATGAATATTCTTTTCCCACCTCATATTTACATCAAGGATATTTAGTTTTTTAGGCTGCTATAATAGGTTAAATGGCAGTCTCAACATCACTCTTCATCTCCCACTGGACAACGAATGGCATTATAAGACTGAGAATAGATGAAGGCATATTTACATTCATAACGTTATTCCCTATAACATTTATGTAAATTATGATTTTACATTTGCAAATACTATAATTCTCAGTTTCAATGAATACTTTACTACTCTTTCATCATTAACTTCCCCTGTACATTATATGGAGAGAAAACACCAATGAAAAATAAAGAAACTAAGTGCTGTGATCCGAGAGGTACAGATCTTCTGTAAAAGGAAAAAATGCTTTGATTCTAAATTGATCTTACCCCTGTTTAGACAGGGTGCTGGACTACACCTCACTGCTCATTCAGAGTATATAAAATCTACAGAGATTTGTAGGAAGGTAATGAAAACCAAAGTTCACATTGATGGCTTCTATTTTAACCCCACCAAAATCAAACTGTATTGCTGATAAAAATGAAATTTTTTCCCCGTCTGCATAAATAATATTTTTCCTATTCATTGACAAAATGCCATGGAAACACTATGTTAATTACAGAACTGCATGTAGAGTTTGGGAACATGTTTACAGATGTTACACAAGAACGAAAAACTCCAAAATATCAATTTTCATTAAATAAGCTATCACTCCGCCAAATGGATAGAATTATTTTTAAAGATCCTCAGAGTGGAAAATTAACTTTTCAGTTAAGAAGAATATTCACCTCTCATATCTGTCTTAACAAATATACACTTACACACAAAACCTGCGTATTTCTAGGAACACTTTGTCAGGATTTTTCTGTGATGGTCAGGTAAGTATTTCTTTTAATCTTTTAACATGTAAATCTGACTCAAAAAAACCCCCCACAAAACCTATGTTTCCAGAATGAAAAACTGTCACATCAAATTGGTCCAAGTATTCTGACTTATTTTGAAATGAGGAACTTTATCTTATTCTTTTGGTAAGAGCTTAGTATGGAATTTTCAGACTGTAAATGCAAATACATTTAACGAAACAGTTCTCAAACTACCACAGTCTCAGATGCATGTTATTTTTAAAGAGTTGTTTCCCTGATACCTGAGAACTGCTATGTGAATGAAGAAATGTTACTCATCTTAAGGAAGCAAAACTGAGCACGTAAGATGATTCAGGTCAGACCTGCATATGATGATGAAATTGCTGTTTATGTATGTCATTTTTCAAGCTACTCAACGTGTAATCATTAGAAGACTCAACTTTCCACACACGGATTGTAAAGAGAAGCCCTTTAAAAGAACAGTGACTTTTCTGGTCACTCTTACCTTTGTACCATGTAACAAAAATGAATCTCAAAACAGCTTCAAGTTTATTTTCCAGTTTCGCAAGTAGAGAACGTATGGACTCTGACAATGACCCAAATCCTGAGCCTGTCTCTGTAGGAAGGCAGTACCACTTCCCTTTCTGCAATTACTTAAATCAATTTATTTTGTATGTAAAGCACTAAATTTCCTAAGTTTCTACAGAATGCCTGGAAAAAGGGAAGTCAGTAGGGGTATCACTGCAGTACTGGTGCGAATTACGGCTACCAAGCGGATGTCATTGCTGAGCCACTCTCCATCATCTTTGAGAGGTCCTGGAGGACAGGAGAGGTGCCCGAGGACTGGAGAAAGGCCAATGT